>ERZ802830.51-NODE-51-length-94693-cov-10.0247_pt1 | contig 94693 bp, 94 predicted proteins | sample MGYA00345654_ERZ802830 | MGnify/ENA primary metagenome ERZ802830 (study PRJEB30503, sample SAMEA104212375) | marine metagenome | biome: Westerlies Biome; feature: [SRF] surface water layer (ENVO:00010504) within the epipelagic zone...; material: water (ENVO:00002006)...
TGATAAATTTAATATAAACATATGCCATGTATGTGAACATTAGGGATTTAGTTATGGAACACAATGATAAAACTATGATTGGGACTACAATCATAATGATCAGAAAGAATAACCAAGTTGTTATTGCAGGTGATGGTCAAGTTAGTTTGGGACAAACCATAATAAAAAATAATGCAAAGAAAGTCAGAAGACTTGGTCCGACACAAGATGTGATAGCAGGTTTTGCAGGAGCTACAGCTGATGCTTTAACCTTGTTTGACAGATTAGAAGCCAAAATAGAACAGTTCCCAACACAACTAACCCGAGCTGCAGTAGAGCTAGCTAAAGATTGGCGGTTAGACAGGTATTTAAGGAGATTAGAAGCAATGATGTTAGTTGGAGATAAAGATTGTAGCTTTGTTCTTACAGGTAATGGAGATGTTTTAGAGCCAGAGGAAGGTGTGGTTGCGATTGGTTCAGGAGGTAACTATGCACTAGCAGCTGCAAAGGCATTGTTTAAATCAGAACTTGATGCAAAGCAAATTGCAGAAAAATCGATGAAAATTGCATCTGAGATTTGTGTTTATACAAATAACAATTTAGTAGTAGAATCCATAGAAATTAAATAAAAGGAGGTTTGATGTCTGACTTTTCGCCAAGAGAGATTGTTTCTGAATTAGATCGTTTTATCATTGGTCAAAATGAGGCTAAAAGAGCCTGTGCTATAGCGCTTAGAAACCAATGGAGACGGCAACAATTAACAGGTCCACTTAAAGACGAAATATTACCTAAAAATATACTTATGATAGGACCTACAGGTGTTGGAAAAACTGAAATTTCACGAAGGCTCGCCAAATTAGCTGACGCACCATTTATTAAGGTTGAAGCTACTAAATTTACTGAAGTTGGATATGTTGGACGTGATGTTGAGCAAATTATAAGAGATTTAGTAGAAACAAGTATAGCAATGATAAGAGAGAAAAAACGAAAAGAAGTTGAAGCGAAAGCTCATATATTGGCTGAAGAGAGAGTTGTTGAAGCCCTTGTTGGAGAAAACGCTTCTGCATCTACAAAGGATACATTCAGGAAAAAATTAAGAAATGGAGAGCTTGACGAAAAAGAAATAGATTTGAAGATAAAAGAAACTAGCTCAAATATGACCTCTTTTGAAATACCGGGTATGCCAGGAGCACAAATGGGTATGTTAAATATTGGTGATATGCTTGGAAAAGCCGGAGGTGATAGATATAAAACGAAGAAAGTGGTCGTAAAAGAGAGCTATGATATTCTTATTCAGGAGGAAGCTGACAATTTACTTGATAATGATACGATAGTTCAAGATGCCCTGAAAAGTGTACAGAATCATGGGATAGTTTTTATCGATGAGATTGATAAAATTTGTGCTCGTCAAAATAGACAAGGTGCCGATGTAAGCCGTGAGGGTGTCCAAAGAGATCTGCTACCACTAATTGAAGGTACCGCAGTATCGACAAAACATGGTATCGTAAAAACTGATCATATTTTATTTATTACGTCCGGAGCATTTCATTTAGCGAAACCATCCGATTTACTTCCAGAGTTACAAGGTCGTTTACCTATTAGAGTTGAATTAACTACCCTATCTAAAGATGATTTCGTAAGTATTCTAACAGATACAGAGGCAAGCTTAATTAAGCAATATGTTGCTCTTATGGATACTGAGGGACTAGTTCTAGATTTCAAAAAAAGTGCTATTGAAAAAATTGCAGCTATTGCTGTTGAAGTAAACTCTAATGTTGAGAATATTGGAGCAAGGAGACTTCATACTGTTCTAGAGAGAGTTCTTGATGAAATTAGTTTCTCTGCGCCCGATCTTGATGAAAAAAATATATTGATTGATGAAAAATATGTAACTGATCGCATAGAAGATTTAGCAAAAGATTCAGATTTATCCAAGTTTATTCTATAACTTACTTTTTAGTAATATATAATATGCACCTCTGCCGCCGTGCCTTTGATTGGCATATCTGAAACCATTTACAATATTTTTAAAAGGTTCCTGTTTTAACCAAATTGGTAAACTTTTATTCAATACACCCTTTTCTTGACTAAAATGAGCCTCATTATTTTTTTTTGAAGTTAAACCTTTTCCAGTTATTACTAAAACAATTTTATATCTCTGTTTTTTTGAGTTTCCGAGGAATAATGTCAATTTCCCTCTAGCCTCTTCTTGCGTCATACCATGCAAGTCAAGAGTATCATCAATTGTTATATTCCCTCTTTTCATTCTTTGCTCAAGTTTACGATGTATTCCACTAAATGATATCTCTTCTTCATCTACTTTTTTTATCTCATTCAATAATGGGTTATTATCTTCTCTATCTATTTTTTTAGCATTAAATTTTCTTTCTAAATTTTTGATATTTGAAGAGTGACTAATATTAGTTCTTATATTTTCGTCATTCCCATTACCTTCGGAAATTTCATTCTTGGCATGAGACTTAACTTTATTTAAGGGATCTATTTCACTTCTAATTTGATCCCATAAGCTCTTATCCTCACCTGATAATTTCTTTACCATTTTATTTCTCGCAGTTTTTTTAGTATTATAATATCCCCGCTATATTTCATATTCCCTGCTAATTTTCCCGCTTCTAACCCACTCCCAAAATATATATCACCTCTAAATAGACCTTTAATGGCTGAGCCCTGATCTTGAGCTACCATTAATTTATTAAATTCTTTAATAGTTTTATTACTTTTCGCAGGGACTTTTGTATTTAACCATACAAGTGTGTTCAGATCATAGACGCTCATATCAACTGCTAAAGAACGATATGGTGATAACCTTATCCCCAATTGCCCAATTGGATGTTTTTTATCATTGTCATACTTGTCTTCTTTAAAAAAAATGAAAGACTTATTCAAGTATATGATTTCAAAATTTTTCTCTTTTTCTTTCAACCAGTCTTTTATTTTTAACATTGATATATCGGTTTTACTGATAATACCATTATCTGTCAGATACTTTCCAATTGAGTTATATTGAAAATTATTTTTTCCAGCATATACAAACCTTTTATGTGTTCCATCAGCAAACTCTAGCAGGCCTGATCCTTGTATGTGCATAAAGTATAGATCAATTTTATCATCTAGCCATGCCAGAGTTGGTAGCTTTTTATATATATTCTTTGTAAGGCTTTCTCTTGTTAAATTAAAATATTGCTTGCATTGATCCTTATTTACAGGAACTCCATAAAGAGGGTATCTGAACATATCTGTTTTTATTCTAGACGCTTTTAACTTTGGTTCAAAATAACCTGTATATAGGCTATTATCGCTTTCTGCATTTTTTATTTTATATGGATTATAATTTTGCTCAAAAAATACCTTTGCCTGTGCCATAGTTTTTATATTTTGACTACTATAATCTTTCTTTTCTCCTTTCAATAAAGCTTTAAAAGCAGCCAAATGATCGTCTTCTGACCACTTTGGTATGTCCTCAAAGGAAATTTTTTTAGTTATAGATGAATTTAAATTTTCAAACATAAAATTATGTATATTACTGATTAGTTAGGTCGATTTATTTCAGAAACTTTCCAATTTGGGTCTGATGACTTCAGATTTTTATCAAAAGTCCATATCTCTTTTATATTTGCCGTACTGTGTTTATTAACTTTTTCATCATTAATAATCTCGGACACAAAAGTGTTATTCATTGTATGAATTGAAACCTTAATTTTGGCAATATTTTTTGTTATTGAAATATCCTGTATCTCTAAATTCTCAACTTTAATTAAAATATATTCTAAAGTTTGTTGTTTATCTTTTCTTACTTTTATTGAGTCATTAAATTCATCATAAATATTTTGAGTTAGGAGAGAGTCAAGTAATTTTAAGTTCTCTTCTGCATATGCTACCAAGATCAACTCGTACGCTCTTTTTACTCCTTCAGAAAAATAATCCACCGTGAACTGTTTATCGTTCTTCACTAGAGTTTTTAGTTCTTTATCAAATTTATTTTGAAGATCAGTTGCTTCTATACTATCAACAATATCTCTTTTTTTATCATATTCTACAGCAGATTCTACAACTTCTTCTATATCAAATATAACCGGTTTTTCTAAGCCAGTTCTCCTACCAAGGACCGAACGCAGGGCAATAAAAATAAAAACAACAGCAATTAGTAGTATGATATTTATAATATCTATCATTTTTCCCATCTTTTCTTTGTTAAATTTGACATAGTTTAATAATATATTTTTTTAAATATTTTTACAATATTTGACAAGTAAATATGATATTATATCATTGTACCATTTTAACATAGATTGAATTAATATATGAATGAAGATCTAAAGAGCGGTTTCAAATTTTTAAGCCAGTATATTAAAAATTTATCATTTGATAATCCAATAGTACCTCAAAAACTTCCTCACATGATTGGAAAACCTGAGATCAATGTTGGTGTAAATGTAAATGGTATAACAATTGACAAAGAGTCAAATATTTTCGAGGTTGAAATTAATACAAAAGTTGAGGCTGCGAACGATGGAGAGGTATCCTTCTTAGCAGAACTAACTTACGCTTCAGTAGTTCAATTGAATAAAATTGATGAGGAAAATAAATCTTTTGTTATCTTAGTAGAAATTCCAAGGATGCTATTTCCATTCGTAAGGAGAATTATTGCCGATACAATTCGAGATGGAGGTTTCCCTCCTTTATATATTGAACCTATCGATTTTTTGAAGCTTTATGAGAATAATATCAGAAAAAACTAATTATCCTCTTTACCATTCCATAATGCTTTTCCACCTAGAGTTTTTATAAATTTCCTGTGCTCATTAATTTCCTTCTGCGTCAAGCTAAGAGATGCTCTTTTTTCTCTGATAATCTTTTTTGATTTAAGTTCCGCTTCGTCTTCATGTATATTTTCCTCATTTAGCTTAAAGTTACGTTGTCTGCCACCAATTAGCTCTATATATACCTGAGCTAGAAGATCACAATCTGATTTTGCATCGTGAAGCCCTCTTTTCTGCTCTGCTACATTATATCTTTTGCATAATGCATCTAGATTATTTGGCATACCCGGATGTTTGTTACGGGCAATTTTGAGGGTATCAATTACTTTCTCATCATCTATTATTTTCATCTTCTCGTTAGCAAGTTCGTGGTTTAAGAAACCAATATCAAAACTAGCATTATGCGCAAGGACTGATGCTTCATTTATAAATTTCAAGAAATCTGCTGCTATCTCTTTAAAAATTGGCTTATCAGACAAAAAGTCCTTCTCTATACCATGCACCTTAAAAGCACCTGGCGAGATATCTTGTTCTTGTGGATTCAAATAGGTATGAAAATATTTCTCTGTTGGTATGTGATTAATTAATTCAAGACAAGCAATCTCAATAATTTTATCACCTTTTTTTGGGTCAAGTCCTGTAGTCTCGATGTCGACAACAATCTCACGCATTTATTTTTTTTCCATATCTGCTACAATATTTTCAATTTGTAATACGGTACTAGCATAATCATTGCTGTCAATTATGTAATCTGCTTTTTTTTCTTTTTTATATACATCCATCTGATTCTTAATTATTTTATTAAATAATACTTCATTCATATTTGGTCTTTTAAGTACTCTATGTTTTTGTAATTCGTCACTCGCCCTTACTAAAATAACAATATCTACCTCGTCAGTAAGATTTTTTTCAAATAGTAATGGTATTTCAATTATTATAGTTTTAGCTTCTTTCCTTCTTTCTTGATCGATAAATTTTTCTCTCTCAATTTTTACTAATGGGTGAATAAAAGACTCTAGCTTTCGCAATTTTTTCTGATCATTAAAAACTATTTCTGCAATACGAGATTTGCTGAATTTATCTTCATTATTCATTATCTCACTCTTGACAAAGGATATTAGTGAAGGCTTATTTGAATACAAGCTTCGCACACAATCGTCTGAACTGAAAATTGGAAAATTATATTTATCTTTTAATATATTTAGAACAAAGGATTTACCGACGCCAATTCCACCTGTTAATGCCACCTTGATCATTCAATATATCCCTCAGATCTTAAAAACACTAATAATTCTAAAATCGAGATACCTTGAATAGAAAATAGGTCTTTACCTATTTTTTCGAATAGGTTTATACCTATAGTTTCAATTTCATAACCACCTAGTACAGAAAATACCTTGTCATTCATAGATTTTATATAGTTACCTATGTATTCATCACTCAACTTCCTCATTTTCATCTCTTGTACAGAAATATAATGCCATACTTCTCTTTCATTTTTGATACATAGTGTCCCTGTAACTAAATTATGAATATTTCCACTTAACTGCTTAAGTTGGCTCACTGACTCTTTTATACTTTTAGGTTTTAGAAAAATTTTATCATCAAATAATAAGACCTGATCACAGCCGATTACTATATCTTCTTGGTGGTCTTTTGATATATTTTTAGCCTTTTCTAATGCAAGCTTGTAAACCATTGTTTTTACAGTTTCAATATTTTGTTTTACCTTCGTATACTCAGTTTGGATAATGCTCTCATCATAATTAGAGCCAATACTAGTGAAAGGGACACCTGTATTTTTTAAGAGATTGATTCTTATATTACTCTTAGATGCTAGGATAATTTTCGTTTTCATTATGATTTAATTTTCTTTGTCTTAGTAGTGACATAATTTCTGCAGCTGTCTCTTCAATAGATCTTCTGGTCACATCTATAACAGGCCAATTATTCTTCCCAAATATTTTTTTTGCTTTTATAATTTCATCACTAACTGATCTTTTATCAATATAATTTGTATCACCACTTTCATTCAAGGCCATTAATCTATTCTTCCTTATTTGTACAATTCTTTCAGGTGTTGCTATAAGTCCTATTATAAGAGGTGTTGTAACATTATATAATTCATTCGGAAGTGCAATTCCATCAATAAAAGGTATGTTTGCTGTTTTTATACCTCTGTTTGCAAGATAAATACTTGTTGGTGTTTTGGACGTGCGGCTGACACCTACTAAAATAATATCCGCTATATTTAAATCTTCTGAAATGGCACCATCATCATTAGCAAGAGTATAGTTCATAGCATCAATTCTTTCGAAATATTCTGTGTTTAATTCATGTTGGCCGCCAATTATAGTGTCTGCTTTTATTTTATATATATTCGATAAAGATTTATGTACTATTTCAAGTGGGTCAATAAGTGGAATGCTTAAACTATCACATAGAATCTGTAAATCATTTTTCAATTTAGAATTTGAAAACGTACATAGCACAATTCCTGGATCCTGTTTTATAGATTCAAATACCGTATCAATTTGCCTCTTATTGCGGACCAAAGAATGCATGAACTGTTTAAATGGTAGATCTTTATATTGAACCAAAACTGCCTTTGCAATAGTAGTTAGTGTTTCCCCTGTAGAGTCGCTGACCATATGAATGTTATGACTTAGTCGATTCTTAACAGCCATTGTTGATAATTCCCCCTCAGATTGTGTATTACTCTAATTAACCAATAATAATAATCACTATTATACATTTAATTAAAAATTAATTAACAATAATAACGCTGTGAATTAATAAATATAACTTATTATGACCTGTACATAAGTATAATTATACACGTATTATCCACAATTTCTTCACAGGTTTTCCGCAGTGAGTATATTATATATGGCATTGATTTTTATGCTATCAAATATTAAATATTGGTTATTAGTTTGTTTTTTAGTAAACTTATCGTTATTTGAATGTGTATAATTATATATGTTTATAAGATGTGTAAAAAAAATAATTCCCGAAAATCACAGACTTAACAACAACAACAACTTTTTATAAGAATAGTAGTTATGACAATACTGTGTGAAATTAATAACGGCAAAAAAATATGGCCACCCCCAATATGGATTATGAGGCAAGCTGGGAGGTATTTACCTGAGTATAATATAATCAGGAAAAAAGCAGGTTCTTTTTTAGATCTTTGTTATAATCCGAAATATTCTTCAGAAGTTACGTTGCAACCTATTAAGAGATTTAATCTTGATGCTGCAATTATATTTGCAGATATATTATTAATAGCAGAAAATCTTAATCTTAAACTTCAGTTTGAGGATAGTGTTGGGCCAATTATCACACCAACTATTACAAATAGTTTAAACTTAGATAAAGTTATACAAGTTGAAAATTCAAGGCTTATGAAAGTTATGGATTCCATAGATCTAAGTCGTAACTTATTGGAAAAAGAAAAGAGTTTAATTGGTTTTTGTGGGGCTCCTTGGACAGTATTAACTTATTTAATTAATGGTACTTCTACGAGAGACTTCCAAGACACTATTAGCTGGATGCATAACAACAAAACCTTGGCAGCAGAATTATTAGACGTATTAACAGTGCTATCTATAGATTATCTAAGCTTACAAATTGAAGCAGGCGCAGACGTAATTAAGATCTTTGACACCTGGTCTGGGGTTTTAGAAAGAGAAGATTTTCTAAACTGGGTTGTTCAACCAACAAAAAATATAGTTTCAGCCATAAAAAATAAATATAAGGCAGTTCCAGTTATCGGTTTTCCGAAAGGTGCAAAAGATTTTTATGAAGTCTATATAGATGAGACAGGTGTTGATATAATAGCGTTAGATCACGATCTTAATAGAGATTTTTGTAGAGATACTCTACAGAAAAAAGCAATACTACAAGGCAATGTATCTCCGGAATCATTACGAACAGGTGGCCAGCAGCTCGAAGATGAGATATTTGATACCATGGAAAAGTTTGGCAAAGAACCTTTTATTATAAATCTAGGACATGGTATAATAAAAGATACACCAATAACAAATGTGGAAAATTTTATTAAAATAATTAGAGATTATAACTAGGTTTTATATGAAAGATATTCTAATAGTATATTCCTCAAAAGATGGTCACACAAAAAAAATATCAAATCATATTGGGTCAATACTGGTTAAAGAAAAAGATGTTGATGTTATCTCAATTGATAATATTTCTGATGTTGATATTACCTCATATAATAATTTTATAATTGGTGCTAGCGTAAGGTATGGTCGGCACAGTAAAAAAATTATCAACTTTATTAGAAATAATAGTAAGCTCTTTGGCGAACAGTATACGAGTTTTTTTTCTGTCAACGCAACAGCTCGTAAGACCGGGAAAAATACTCCAGAAAAGAATCCATATGTAGTAAAATTTCTTGAGGCCACATCGTGGAAACCAAGAAGGTCGCAGGTATTTGCGGGTAAGATTGATTACCCAAATTATCGATTTTATGATAAATTTATAATAAGATTTATAATGTTCTTAACAAGTGGACCAACTAACATAGATACATCGCACGAGTTCACCAATTGGGATCGAGTTAACGACTTTGCAATGAACATCATGAAAGATATTGAAGACTGATATAAAGTCGTATCAAGTTTTTCTTTGATATCAACAATAATTTATGATATCATTAACTTTAATAATCATTATTACCCAGTATATTTTCATACAAAATCTCATCAAACATGACAGAAAATTCAAAAGATATAGTCTCGAATAAGGTACGTCTCAAGAATCTCAAAGAGAAAAAACCAGCCGAATTATTATCATTAGCTGAGGAGCATGAAATTGAAAATGCTAGCACCTTAAGAAAACAAGAATTACTCTTTGCAATTTTGAAAAGACTCGCGGAAAAAGATATTATCATAATTGGAGATGGTGTAGTAGAGGTATTACAAGACGGCTTTGGCTTTATTCGATCTCCAGATGCAAATTATTTGCCAGGTCCAGACGACATATACGTAAGTCCGAGTCAGATAAGAAGATTTACCCTCCGAACAGGAGACAGTATCGAGGGTGAAATTAGAAGTCCTAAAGAGGGTGAGAGATATTTTGCGTTATTAAAGGTAAATGCCATAAATTTTGAAGATCCAGAAAAAAGTAGGCACAAAATTAACTTCGATAATTTGACACCTTTATACCCAGATGAGTCCCTTAGTATGGAAATACTAGACCCCTCATTGAAAGACAAAAGCGGACGGATAATTGATATCGTTGCACCTCTTGGTAAAGGGCAGCGAGGATTAATCGTTGCTCCACCTAGAACAGGGAAGACAGTTCTTCTGCAAAACATTGCTCATTCAATTACATCAAATCATCCAGAATGTTATCTTATAGTTTTACTCATTGACGAAAGACCTGAAGAAGTTACAGATATGCAAAGATCAGTAAAAGGAGAAGTGGTCTCATCGACGTTTGATGAACCAGCATCTAGGCATGTCCAAGTCGCGGAGATGGTTATTGAGAAAGCAAAGAGACTGGTAGAGCATGGCCGAGACGTAATAATACTATTAGACTCAATTACACGCCTAGGTCGTGCATATAACACAGTTGTACCCTCATCAGGTAAAGTTTTAACAGGTGGCGTTGATGCCAACGCACTTCAAAGACCCAAGAGATTCTTTGGGGCGGCTAGAAACATTGAAGAGGGAGGGTCCTTGACTATCATATCTACTGCATTAATAGACACTGGAAGTCGGATGGATGAGGTAATTTTTGAAGAATTTAAAGGAACGGGAAATTCTGAAATTATTTTGGATAGAAAAGTTTCAGATAAGAGAGTGTTCCCATCTATGGATATACTTCGTTCTGGTACGAGAAAAGAGGAACTGCTCATAAGCGATGCTACTCTAAAAAAGATGTTTGTGCTGCGTAGAATACTTAATCCTATGGGAACTGTAGATGCAATGGAGTTCTTGCTAGATAAAATTGCTCAAACTAAAGACAATAGTGAGTTTTTTGACTCAATGAATACTTAATTCTATGGTTTAATAATGGTCGCACCCATTGTTTCCCTTCTAGTCAGAGAATTATGTGCATCGGCTATGTTCCTTAAACTAAATTCTTGTTGAATATCAATGGAAACTTTTTTGTTGATTAGTGCTTCAAAGAAAGAACTAGATGCTTTTTCAAGCTGGTCTCTAGTCTTTACATAATCAAACAGAGTTGGCCTAGTAACATATATCGATCCTTTTTTCATTAAATCCAGGATATTGATCGGTTCGGGGACACCAGATGCGTTTCCGAAGGAGACCAATAAACCCCTCTTTTCTAATACATCCATGGAGTCTTCTATTGTATTTTTTCCTATAGAGTCATAAACAACTGTAACGCCTTCACTATTCGTAATTTCATTCACTTTGTCTTTAAAAGAAGATGTATTATAATTTATGACGAAGTCACACCCGTTAGACTTCGCATAATCAAGTTTTTTTTCAGACCCCACAGTACCAATTACAAGTGCCCCCATTGATTTAGCCCAGGATGTAGCTATTGAACCAACTCCACCAGCTGCAGCATGAAACAGAATTTTTTGTCCTTTAGCTACCTCGTATACATCGTGAAGCAAGAAATAAGCGGTTAGGCCTTTTAAAAATCCACCGGCGATCACATCAAAGTCTATTTCATTAGGAAGATGTACTAGCAGACTCTCTGGAACTAAATTAAATTCTGCGTATGCACCAACAGGACCATTACAATAACAAACACGATCGCCAACCTTAAAATTTTTTACCAATTCTCCCACAGACTCCACTACACCAGATGCCTCGAGGCCTAGACCTGACGGAAGATTAAGAGGATATAGTCCACTTCTTTGGTAGATATCGATGAAGTTTATACCAATAGCTGCATGTTTAACTAAAACCTGATCAGCACTTGCCGATGGTATTTCTACTTCGGTAAGCTCCATTTGCTCAGCATCACCAAGTTTATTCAATATTATTTTTCTCATTTATGTACCCCTCCAAAATATCAATTTTATATTAGAATAAATCAGAAGAGAATGTTTTTCTGAAATAATTTTATGTTTCATTATAACTATTTATTGATGTATTAATATGCAGATAATAAATATTAGAAATGGCTATGTTAAGATCTAACCCTAAAAATATTTTTGCACTTTCAACGGCTCCAGGTAAAGCGGGAATGTCCGTTATAAGACTTTCTGGTCCAAGTGTAGTAAATTTAGCCTCAATATTTAGTATAGATATTCCAAATCCTCGACGTGTAAAGTTATGCAAATTAATCCATCCAGAAACTAAGGAAATTATAGATAACCCCCTAATAACATACTTTAAGTCGCCTAAAAGTTATACAGGTGAGGATGTTATAGAAATCTCAATACATGGCGGAAAAGCAATACAAAACATTATTTTCAAAGTTTTATCAGCGCACGAAGATTTCATATATGCAGAAGCGGGTGAATTTACAAAAAGAGCATTCTTAAATGGTAAATTAGATCTTCTTGCGATTGAAGGATTAAATGACTTGGTTAACTCTGAAACAGAATTTCAAAGGAAGCAGGCTTTTGATCAAATGGAAGGAAAGTTATCATCACTTTATAATAAGTGGACAAGCCAGCTTATAAAAAATCTATCATATATCGAAGCTACCATTGACTTTATCGAGGAGGAGTTACCATTAAATCTTATATCTGAACAAAAGAAAGAAATTATGAATATTTACCGAGAAATTGAAGATCACCTTAATGATGCAAATAAAGGAGAAAGATTAAGGGATGGCTTCAGAATTATAATAGCTGGTGCACCCAACACAGGCAAATCAAGTCTTCTTAATCATTTGTCAAATAGGGATATTGCTATTGTTTCTCCTATTGCTGGAACCACAAGAGATAGTCTGGATACATACTTAGATATTAAAGGTTTTCCTGTCATAATTACCGATACTGCTGGAATAAGAAAAGCTCGTACAAATATTGAGCAAATAGGCATTAAAAGAGCAGAAAGTAAAATAATGGATGCCGACCTCGTATTATGGCTAATGGACTCAAGTAAAAAAAATAATATACAAGTTCCGAAAAGTATAGTTAACAAATCTATAGAAGTTTGGACAAAGTCTGATATCTCCATAATAAACAAAAAAGATATAAATATATCGACAAAAATGAATCAAGGAATAACAGAACTCATTGATATTATTGGACAATATGTAGAAGAAGGCTGTAGAACTGAAGGTGCATTCATAACTAGATCAAGGCACAGGGATGCTCTTGAAAAGACAAAAAACCATTTAGATAATTCTATTAAAATTTCTGAAATCGAGTTAGAGCTTTTAGCAGAAGAACTTAGGAGCGCCGTTAACTCACTTGGGCGTATAACTGGGAATGTTGATGTTGAAGACTTATTAGAAGTAATATTTTCAGACTTTTGTATTGGTAAATAACGCAGAATATAATATATAATATATAGTATCTAGGAACCTTATTATGAAATATAAATATGATGTTATTATTATAGGTGGAGGTCATGCAGGTTGTGAAGCTGCATCTGTTGCTGCTAGGTTTGGAGCAAAATCATTACTTGTTACACATAAACTATCAACTATCGGTGAAATGTCGTGTAACCCAGCAATAGGAGGCCTCGGCAAAAGCCATTTAGTAAGAGAGATTGATGCATTAGATGGCCTAATTGGTGAGATTGCAGATAAATCTGCAATACAATATAGAGTATTAAATAAAAGTAAAGGTCCTGCAGTTAGAGCACCTCGTGTTCAAGCAGATAGAGAGATATATAAGAGAACAATGCAGGGGGCATTGGGGTCACATCCAAATTTGACAATACTAGATCGGGAGTGCATTGGCCTTTTAATTAAAAATGGCAAATGTATCGGTGTGAAATTGAATGGTAATGACGACATAAACGCAAAGTCAGTTGTTATAACTACAGGTACTTTTTTAAATGGTTTAATTCATGTTGGAAAGAAAATTTATCCTGCTGGGAGGGCTGGTGATGAGGCTTCGATGCATCTATCAAAAACTTTTAAAGAATTTAATTTTCAACTAGGTCGACTTAAAACAGGCACACCTCCAAGATTAAATGGGAAAACTATTAATTGGGGAATCCTTGAAGAACAAAAACCGGATGAGCAGCCCGCTTTTATGTCCTATTTAACAAATGAAGTCCAGCAGGAGCAACGCTCATGTTTCATGACACGAACTAATAAAAAAACACATCAAATTATTCTGGAAAATATTGACGAGGCACCCCTATATTCAGGACAGATCGAATCAACGGGGCCAAGATATTGTCCTTCAATAGAAGATAAGGTTGTCAGGTTTGGAGAAAGAAATGGTCACCAGATCTTTCTTGAACCAGAAGGTCTCAACACGGATACAATTTATCCAAATGGAATATCAACATCCATCGAAGAAGATGTCCAGCGTAAAATAGTTAACTCTATTAAAGGTCTTGAAAATACAATCATCGAAAGACCAGGATATGCCATTGAATATGATTATATTGACCCAAGGGAGCTATTAAACACGCTAGAAACAAAAAAAATAAATAATCTTTATTTGGCTGGGCAAATAAATGGCACCACAGGTTATGAGGAAGCGGCCGCGCAAGGGTTGATTGCAGGAATAAATGCAGCAATGAGAGTAACAACAACAAATGAGTATGTTTTGGATAGGTCTGACGCATATATTGGGGTGATGATAGACGATTTAATTACAAAGGGCGTAACAGAGCCATATAGGATGTTTACCTCCAGAGCTGAGTATAGGCTTACACTTCGAATAGATAACGCAGATCAAAGGCTTACTCAAAGCGGTATAGATATGGGCTTTGTAGGCAATAAGAGGTCAAGCTCTTTTAACGAGAAGTCCAAGTTATTGAAAAATGCTAATGAGATAATAAACAATTTATCCATATCCCCTAATGAAGCTCATAAATATGGACTAAAGATTAATAAAGACGGGAAGAAAAGATCTGTCCTTGATTTGCTATCTTATGTTGATATTAAGATTACAGACCTATATAAAATATGGCCCCAGCTAAAAGGTATAGATAAATCAATAATATCTCAGATAGAGTCAGATGCTGTATATTCTAAGTACCTGGAAAGGCAGAAATTAGAAATAATTGCCTTCAAGAGAGATGAAGCCATACCCATCCCAAAGAATATAAAATACCCTGATATAAAAGGCCTTTCAAACGAGGCACGAGATAGAATTATGAAAATTGAACCCACAACTATAGGGCATCTATCTAGAATGGAGGGAATAGATCCATCTACCGTTTTAAAAGTATTATCTTATATTAAGCTATTAGATAAAAGCGCCATAAGGTCAGCATAAGACGTGAGTGGAATAGATTGGACAGCATCTAGTATACAAAAAAAATATAATGTTTCACGTGAAACAATGGAAAAAATTGAATGCTATGTTAATCATTTGCTTGAATGGCAAACTAGATTAAATTTAATAGGAAAGTCGACTATTGGAAGTATCTGGAGTCGGCACATACTTGACTCTCTTCAGTTAGTTACACATATCCCAAGGGACTTTAAGACCTTAATAGATATAGGAACGGGAGCTGGTTTACCGGGGTTTGTGCTAGCTATTTATTTCGCAGACCAGAGCAAAGAGGTATATTTAGTAGATTCTAACAAAAAAAAATGTTCTTTTTTAGATTTCGTATCTGTGAAATGTGATGTCCCAGTTGTTGTGCTGCCCGAACGCATTGAGAGTCTGAGTATAAAAGATAAAGTTAGAGCTGATATCATCACAGCTCGAGCTTTTTCGAGTATTGAAAATATAATAAACCTCTCTAAACCATATACGAAACATCAAACTAAGTATTTATTACAGAGAGGAGCCACAACTAAAGATGAGTTGAGCAAATTAAATATTTCATCAATAGTGAATATGGTCTATCATAAAAGTATCCTCGATGAGGAATCATATATTTTAGATTTTGAGTGTAATTAATGTTTGGATTTGGAGTTAAAAAAGATAGAAAGAAAACCAAAGTACTTACCTTTGCAAACCAAAAAGGAGGGGTTGGTAAGACAACTACAACTATTAACCTCGGGAGTGCCATGGCTGAGTCTGGTCAAAAGGTACTTATTATTGATTTAGACCCACAAGGTAATGCCTCCACCGGTCTTGGTATTAACAAAGAAGATAGAGATTTTTCAATATATGACGTATTATCTCAAGAAAAAAATATAGTCGATATAAAATTAGATACCCCTGTCGGTAATCTCGAAATAGTCCCCTCGACACTCGATCTATTAGGTCTTGAGTCAACGCTCGTCAATGACTCAGATAAATCTTATAAGCTCAAAAAAGCTATACAATCACTCGATAGCTCAAGTGATAGCTATTTTGACTATATACTTATTGATTGCCCACCATCATTAAATTTATTAACCATAAATGCTCTTGCGGCATCAGACGCTATTATTGTTCCATTACAATGTGAATTCTACGCCTTGGAAGGGTTGGGTCAGCTTTTGGAGACTGTGGACCATGTGAGAGAAACCTTAAATAAGGGCCTTCTCATTCATGGTGTTCTTCTTACAATGTTTGACGAAAGGAATAATCTATCTAGTCAAGTTGCAAAAGATGTAAGAGAATTCATGGGGAATAAGGTTTATGATACGGTTATTCCTCGAAACGTACGAGTTTCCGAGGCGCCATCATATGGGAAGCCTGTTATAATTTATGATAATAAATGCCAAGGTTCAAAAGCATATATCAATTTGGCGACAGAATTTTTAAGAAAAGATAAACTAATTTTAAATAACAGATGATAAAGGAAGGTAATACTGTGTCAGATGAACAACCGAATATAACTAAATCAAGATTAGGTAGGGGTCTTGCATCTCTTATTGGTGACGCACCGAAGGATATAGCATCTGATCTAGGTGATAATCCTATGAATATTGGGACATTACCGATAGAGCAAATTCAAGCCAATAAGCAAAATCCAAGAAGCATCTTTTCAGAGGATGAGTTAGTTGATCTAGCGAATTCAATTAAAGAAAAAGGTATTCTCCAACCGATCATTGTTAGACAAAGAGAGAATAATGAGTCTTATGAGGTAATTGCAGGTGAAAGACGATGGAGAGCAGCGCAAATTGCCCAGTTGGATAATGTGCCTGTAATTATTAAAAATCTTACTGACGATGATGCACTAGAAATTGCAATTATTGAAAATGTTCAAAGAAGTAATCTTAATCCTATTGATGAAGCATCCGGTTATAAGAGGCTATTGGATATCTATAACTATACGCAAGACGATTTATCTCGTGTTATTGGAAAAAGTAGGAGTTATGTGGCTAATATATTAAGGCTGTCAAATCTACCCATAAAAGTACAAGAACTGTTATCTTCTGGTAAATTAACAATAGGTCATGCCAGAGCATTAATATCAAGTAATGACCCGGAAAAGCTTGCAAGCATAGTTATCTCAAGGGGCTTAAGTGTCAGACAAACAGAGGATTTGATAAAAAGCACTAGCTCACCTTCCTTTAAAAAAACAGCTAAGAGCGTAAAAGATCCAAATATAAAAAATCTTGAAGAACTTATAACTGATAGTCTCGGTTTAAAAGTAGAAATACAGACTAAAGATAACGTAGCTGGAAAAGTATTGATAAACTATCTCGATAATGATCAATTAGAAAATATTAAAAAGCGTTTAATAAGCTAATTTCTTAAACTAGATATTTTTAAGAGGGATCTTTCTGTAATCTCTTTCGTAATTTCGTTGTATGATCTTGTATCCATTATTGTATCAGAAATGATCTCCAATATTTCTGATAAAGTACTTAAAGTCCATAAGCCTAATTGTTTCTGAATAGAACTATGTCTTTTGAAAAAGAAGCTTGGTTTATATGACTCTACTATTTGTTTAGCGGGAATATTCTCTGTATCTTTAACTGCTTTCATATCCAGAAGTTTAATAGCATGGTTTGAAACTATTTGTAAAATCTGTTGAGGTTGGAATTCCTCAAGTGATTTCTGGTAACAAGCACTTATACTTTTTGTCTTTTTTTCGAATATTAAATCAACTAAATCCGTTATTATTATATTAGACGAGTCAACTACCAAATTTTCAACATATTGTTTTGTGATGGATGATCCTTGTAAATTATTCATAGATAAGATCTTATCAATTTCAGATAGAGTATTCTGGTAATTATCACCAAGAGAATGAATCAGTAATTCCTTTGCGTCTTGTTCCATATTCAATTTTTTTTCAATCAATTTTTCATTCAAAATATTCATAATATCTATATTGCTACTAGTATAGCAGGGTATAGAAATATAATCTGTAGTATTAGATTCAAATTCTCTTCGAAGCTTCGATGTGGGCTTCAGCTCACTTGCTGTAATTATTAACAGATTTGGACTATTCTTCTCAAAAATAGCGTCAATTTGATCTTTTGCAAGATCTTGAGATAACTTTAAGTGTATTACTTTTCTCGTACTAAGAAGACTGTAAGTATCTAGTTCATTCACTAGTTGATCAGGATTCTCATTTAAAATTTCTGTACTTAATTTTGAGAGTTGGAAGGGATCATTCTTATCTGTGACCATTTGGTCTATTAATAAGGAGGATCTGTGTGAAATTAATCCTAAATCTTGGCCATAAATTAAGACACCTTTGACATTCGCGGAGGGGCTTTTTACAAAATTATCTGCTTGCTTATTTCTTAAGATAACCAACTTTACATTCCACCCAGGATTTTAGTCCATTAACTGTAAATAATTCATAGATATTTGATTTACGATAATACTACCAATTTCTTTAGCAATCAAATCGTACGTTTTGATCTCAGCTCTTGAGTTATTATACTCCGATATAGAGAGGGTATATGTATTGAAAACATTTACGGTATTTGAATAGGCTAACTCTTTATATTCCCCAACCTTAAATATTGAATAGTTTACCTCAAATTCGATTTGCATTCTTTTGGCTTCACCAGATGAGTCTAGTAATAAGGATTTTTTATTTATCGATGTCTCAAAAATGAGTTGTAGTGGATTATTTTTATTTTCTACATTTCCAAAGTATTTTATTAATTCATTTCGAACTATTTGATGGTTTCTATCAACAGGTTCATCAATATATATATTGTCCATTACATATTTAGAGTTGCTATTATCTCCATACATAGGATTAAAAGAGCAAGCTGAGATCGTTGAGAGAATAATCAAGCTTAGAAGAATATATTTTATTTTATAAAACGACATTAATGATCCTATTAGGTACATATATTATTTTTTTTATCTCGCTGGTTATAATTTTCTTAACATTGTCCAGTGCAAGTGCTTCATCTTCTATTGTACTCCTATTTGTATCTTTAGGTATCATTATTTCTCCCCTTTTCTTTCCATTAACCTGTACAATTATTAGAACTTCCTCCTCTTCCAGATATTCTTTAATCAACTTTGGCCACGCTTTCTCTGCAATTATATCACTACATTCTAGAATTTTCCAACATTCCTCTGCAAGGTGGGGTGCCATAGGGGAAAAAAGCTGACAATAGGTTTCAAGACACTCTCTTTTAGCATATAAAGCACTGATATCATTATATTTATTATTTTCAGAAAATATTATTTGTATCTGATTAGATAATTCATATACGTGTGCAATCGCTCTATTAAATCTTAAATTATCTAATGCATCAGTCACATCGCTAATTGCTCTATGAGTAACTTTTCTAATTTCAATAGCTTCAGAACTAAATTTTTGAGGTATGTTCTGATTATTTTTAGGTAATTTACTCTTACCATCATTTATCAACTTCCATGCTTTTTGAATAAATTTAGAAGAGGCTTCTACTCCCTTATCTGTCCACTGAATGTCTCTCTCTGGTGGTGTATCTGATAAAATAAACCACCTGGCTGTATCTGCACCATATGTTTCAACAATGTTTTGTGGATCTACAATATTCTTTTTTGATTTGGACATAGACTCTATTTGCCCAACAGTAACCGGCGTGCCGGTTTCTACGTGGATAGGCTTTCCATCTTCATATATGACCTCTTCTGGAAATATCCATTTTCCATCATGATCTTTGTATGTTTCATGAGTTACCATTCCTTGTGTAAATAAACCTGCAAATGGCTCTTCTAATTTCACATAATTAGATTCTTTCATCGCTCTCGTAAAAAACCTCGAATATAGCAAGTGGAGAATAGCATGTTCAACGCCACCAATATACTGATCTACAGGTAGCCAATAGTTAACGGCATCGGTATCAACTGGATCACTCGATTTTGGGCTACAAAATCTGGCAAAGTACCATGATGAGTCAACAAAAGTATCAAAGGTATCGGTTTCTCTTATTGCATCTCCTTTACAAGATGGACACTCGGTATGTTTCCAAGTTGGATGCCTCTCAAGAGGATTTCCTGGATTATTGAAGTCGACATCATCTGGTAATCTAACTGGCAGATTTTCAACATGCACTTCAACTATGCCACATTTTTTGCAGTGCACGACCGGAATCGGGCAGCCCCAATATCTTTGCCGCGAAATTCCCCAATCTCTTAACCTATAGGTAATCTTTGGAGTACCTTGGGGTGATTTATTAATTTGATTTTCTAGCATTCTATTTATGACTGTATCTTTTGCTTCTTGAATAGACAGACCATTGAGAAAATGAGAGTTAAAAATTTTACCATCTCCGGTGTAAGCTACTTCATTAATAGTAAAAATTTCTTCTGTCTCATTATCTGGAATTACGACAGGTGTTACACCCAAATCATACTTTCTTGCAAAGTCTAAGTCTCTCTGATCATGGGCTGGACAGCCAAATATTGCCCCAGTGCCGTACTCCATTAGTACAAAATTTGCAATAAATATATCGAGCTTTGTATTTTCTAAAAATGGATGTTTTACATGGATGCCCGTATTAAAACCCATTTTTTCAGCTTTTTCAATTTCTGCTAAAGTGGTTCCTTTAGACCTACAATCCTTGATAAATTTTTCTGCCTCATTATCAATCTTCTCGAGCTCTTTTGCTATAGGGTGGTCAGCGGCTATAGCAACAAAGCTAGCCCCAAAGAGCGTGTCGGGTCTTGTTGTAAAAACTTCAAGTGTGTCAAATTCTGGGAAAGGTGAATTTTCTATTTCAAATTTAAATTGCAGTCCTGTTGATTTTCCAATCCAGTGATTCTGCATAATTTTTACTTTTTCAGGCCATTTATCAAGTGTCTGAAGCTTCTCTATCAAATCTTCAGCATAATTTGTAATATTAAAGAACCATTGGGTTAACTCTCTAATTTCAACAGTAGCACCTGACCGCCAACCTTTACCCTCAATTACTTGCTCATTTGCTAATACAGTATGGTCTACAGGATCCCAATTAACCTTTGATTTTTTTCTGCTAACGAGGCCTTTTTTATAGAAATCCAGAAACAGTTTTTGTTCATGTGCGTAATATTCTGGATCACAGGTTGCAATTTCTTTTGTCCAGTCAATTGATAGGCCGAGTAGCTTTAGCTGATCTCTCATATTTGAGATATTATGGTATGTCCATTTTGCTGGATGAATATTATTTTGAATTGCCGCATTCTCGGCAGGCATACCAAAAGCATCCCACCCCATAGGATGAAGAACATTATAGCCTAATGCCCGTTTGTATCTTGCTACAACGTCACCCATTGTATAGTTTCTAACGTGACCCATGTGTATTTTACCAGATGGGTATGGAAACATCTCTAAAACATAATATTTATCTTTGCTGAAGTCATCACTGGCTCTAAAAGTCTCCCGGTTTTCCCATGTAGCTTGCCAGTGTTTTTCAATATCCCTATGATTATATCTTTCCATAATCTTCGATCTATTTTTGTTTCATTTGTCTGGCTTTAGTTAAAATAGTATCCTCTAGCTTCAACCTAGAGTCATTACCTATATCGAGGTTAACCCACTCACCGTTTATCATATTTTGGACAAACAACGAAACTCTTAATGCATCAGCTCTCAACCTAGTATCCAATATATATATGGTAATTTTTGTTCTTTGCTTCGGATTATTTGGACTAATATACCATTCTGTCATGATAAGCCCTCCAAAAGGATCAGCCTCAGCTAGCGGCATAAAAGATATTGTATCAAGTGAAGCTCGCCAAAGAAGTGAGTTCACACCAATTAGTGCCCCTTTATCCTCTACGTCGCTACCAAATATATTTAGACTATCTTGTACTTTTCCTGTTGGTCCCCCATCTCTCTTTTGCATCCTCTCTTTGTATCGATCGTTCCCAGTCTCTGCATCCATAAAACCAGGCATATTCATACCAGTAGAGCAACCAGTAAGAAGTATAATTGATAGGAAAAGAGATAATAAATCTTTTGGAGATTTTCTAAAAAACCCTGATAGAAAATATTTTTTATGTTGAAGCATTTTTTACACTTATAGCATTTTTTTATTGAAGTTAAAAATAAAGCATACCATATGTCAACAATTAAAAGATTAACAATTCCTTAATAACTGTATCTTAACTACAACACAAGCCAAAATAATTGTCTTTGATGGATACTTCAACATAGGAAATTTATTGACTTCCAAGGTCTCATTTGTAGTATATTAATAATAATTTCGTTAAACTTTAAGATAACCTAACTATGAAAAAAACAAGTCTTTACTTAGCAAGTATTTTTATATGCGGGACTGCTCTAGCTGGAAACTCTCCAGAAAACACAGAAAGTAAGTCCTTCTCCTTTGGTGGAAATGTCATTATGGACGGGTTCTATACAGGTAGCGTATGCTATGAAAATGCAAGCCCTATGGATGTGTTTGCTGAAGAGCTCAACGAAACCAATGCGTCATCAATAACATCAGATTTGGAAACTCTTGGTTTTGCAACAGGCTCAACGCTGGGATATGAAAATTCTATGACATTTGATCTTGATACAAGATACAGTCAATGTGATACAGCTACTGGCCGCGAAAAAATTTTTAATTTTGAATTTACAGAATTATCCTTTGAAACTAGTGGAGAATTGTCTAATGGGTTACATATTAGTCTAAAAGATACGTTTGATATCCAGAAAGAACAACATACACCAGAAGCTCTTTTAGAGAGTGAATACGGATCACTTTTGCTCAAGCAACGAACATCAGCAGTAGATAATATGCTTGTTGGCACTACTGGATCGGGAGCCAAAACAGCGATTACCCCAATCTTAGATGGTCATATTACAAATACATCTGGTGGAGATGATGGATTAAATGCTGTTTACTTTACGCCATCTTTTTCAGGGTTAGATGTTGCCCTTGGATTGAATATTAATGATAGTAATTTGGGATCGGCATCCTCAGAATTTGAAACATACTCTGTCGGTTTTGGGTACGAAACATATGTCGGAGATATGGTAATCTCATTAGGTGGCGGGATTGAAAAGGCTACAAATGACATAGACACTTCGGCCTCTTGTTTAACAGATGATCTATCTATAGCCGAGAGTGCGACATCCTCTGACAGCCTCTATGATGGGTTATATGGTAGCAAAAGATGTGGATCGGAAACATTATCAGCTATTGGGGCTGAACTCGGGTATGGAAACTACACCATATCTACAGCATTTTCCTCTCTCGATTCTTCAAATAGCGACTCATCCACTTGGTCAGTTGGTATAGGTCGAAGTTTTAACGATGTAGATTATACAATCGGTTATACAGAAGAATCTCTCGACTATGCTCGAAAAAAAGTGTCAGGAGAGTCAGTTGAAGATAGCTCAAAAATTATTATGCTTGAAGCATCTAGGCCGTTAAATGAGAGAATTGACTTAGGTCTTAATTTTTCAACTACTGAAATCGATAAAGCCTCACAACAACTTGGTAATGGTGCTGAAGAGGCCTGGCGTGCTGGTGTTTCTGTCGCTATCGATTTTTAAAAAACTAAATACTCAAGTAAATATATATAAACTTTAGGGCTATATTTGGCTGGTTTTCCGGCTGTTTTTATGTCAAAGACATCGGAAATGTTAATAAGTAATTAATTGATGTTGTATTTATACCACACTAAAAATTAAAGTGACAAAATCTAGAATTTCTTTCTTGATACCATACGATTTTTTGTTAAATTATTCTCATGTACACGATGCGTGTGCATTGTGTACGTTATTTTATATAAGATAACTTTTTTATTAACTTACTTATTTACGATGAAAGGATATATCATGGATAAGAAAATACTACTCGGTGGTGCAGCAGCTCTTATTATGGCTGGTGGCGTATATGCTACTCCTGCTTCTGCAAGCATCGAACTATCTCTTGGCGGTGAAGCGCAAGTGATGGCATCAATGTCAGACACTTGTTTTACAGCTGCAAGTGATACAGATCTAGAAGCTTTCTTGGAAGCTGCTGATTCAACAGCCGTTACTGATACAGAAGCTGGTATCAACACATACTTAGCTACACTAACAGCAATGTCTCATAATGCTGCTGCTGTAACAGCTGCAGATGAAGCAGTTACTGGTGTATGGTATGATGCTTCTGCCACAAACACTGCAACAGGTACAGCAGGTACAGCTACTGGTGACCAAGTCATCATCGCTGCAGCAGCTGATGTTGCACGTAACTCTAACGCAGTTTCTTTTGCTGCTGACCCATGTTCAGGCGCAGATCCTGATAACCCAGTTCTTGGTTTCAAAAAAGAAATCGAATTTGAAGCTGGTGGTACATTAGCAAACGGTCTATCTGTTACTTTCGCAGATAAGATTGATCTAACTGATGTTGCTGGTGAACAAGGTGCATTCGAATTAGATTTATCTGGTGCATTTGGTTCATTGAAAATCAAAGACGGCGCTTCAGGTGGTGTTGATGCAGTTCTTCTAGACAAGTTCGACATTGATGTTGCTGGCGACAACCTTGGTAAATTCAAAACAGAAACAGCTGGTACAGACGGTACTGGTCTTCTGTATGGTGTGCCATCAATGGGTGCAATGGACATTTATGTTTCATACGCTCCTAACTCAGATGACTCAGGATACGATACTGCTAGTTACACAGACACATTTGGTTTTGGTATGGTATACAACGGTGACATAACAGTTGCTGCTGGTATTGAATCAGCTTCAGCAAATGCTGCTGCTAATTGTGCAGGTGTTGCTGCTGGCGGACTTGATGCTGCAATTGGAGCTGCTGCTCTAATGGATGCTGTTTATGGTGGTGAATCATGTGGTGACCAAACACTAACATATGTTGGTGCAGAGATGGGTGTTTCAGATATGACCATTAAAGCAGGTTACAACCTACTAGATACAGATGAAGCAGATACTACAGGTATGGGTCTTGGCCTATCAACAGCTGTAGGTGGTTATGATCTTGAAATCAACTACAGAAACACTGTTAAAGAATATCTTGTCGGTGGTTTTGAAGATGAGCAAAGCATCATTGGTGTTTCACTTGAAACAGCTCTAGGTGACGGCGTTGACATGAAAGTCCAATTTTCACAAAACGATGTTGACCTAGCTTCACAAGCAACTGCATTCGGTGGTAATGATTCTACATCAGACTACTTCGCAGAAGCATCTATGACTGTTGGCTTTTAATACCTAGTATTATAAAGCTAATAGCTTAATGAATATTGTTTACCGGGATAGAAATATCCCGGTAACATTATTTTAAAATAAGAGTGGTTTTACCGCTCTTTTTTTTATGGATAAATTACAAAATATATTATAATTAACATATGTATAAAAGATCATCTTTCGAAACGTCACAGATAATTAGTAATTACTACTCAGTTCTAGAAAAAATTACAGCCGTTTCTGAGAGAATCGGCCGTGATCCTCACACAATAAATCTCGTTGTTGTAACAAAAACATATGATCAGGAGTCGATTCTTCCACTATTAGATATTGGGCATAAGAACTTTGGTGAGAATAGAGTGCAAGAAGCTGGTGATAAATGGTCCAGATTATTTACTTCTTATCCCGATACTAAACTTCATCTTATAGGCCATCTACAAACAAACAAAACAAAGATTGCACTCCAAATATTTGATAGCATACATACGGTTGATTCTGTAAAACTAATAAACGAAGTTCAAAAACATATTAGTCATGAGAAAACTAAAACCAAAGAATTTTTCCTTGAAATAAACTTAGGAAATGAGCCTCAGAAAGATGGTATCATTGTAAATGATCTTAAAGAAATCATGCTTAAATTTAAAAATGGAGTATTTTTTAACTGTGACGGCTATATGTGTATTCCTCCATATAATGAAGAACCAGCTCTCTATTTTGCACTGTTAAAAAAAATTGCTCTTGACTATAACATTAATAAATTATCAATGGGTATGAGTGCAGATTATACTAAAGCCATAGAATTTGGCGCAACACATGTGAGAGTAGGGAGCGAGATATTTGGGAAAAGAGTTTAAATAATGAAAATTGATGAAATTACATCTATTTTAGATAAGACCTATAGTTTTGGTGGGCAATCCAAGGCTCTTCTGAATGTATTAGCTTTCAGTGCACAGAAGTTAGAATTTTCAACTGGGGATCTAATTGTAAAGTCCGATGATAAGACAGCCAAGTGTTTGGTAATGCTTAAAGGTCGAGCTTTTATTCAAAAAAAAGAAACGTCTATTGAACTTAGAGCTGGCGATATTATTGGCAATCTCGCTCTGATCAATGATAAGCCAATAAAGTATGCTATTATAGGGGGATCAAAGGGTGAAGTGTTAATTATTGATAGGGTATTATTTGAAAAGCTAGCCAATGATTTTCCTGAATTTATCACTTTTTTAAAAGATAAGGTAGCCAAAGATCTTCACAATAAGGTAAGTAATTTATCAATGATTGAACTATAGTATAATAATAAATATGAGCTAAATTTCAATTAAGACAGGGACGTGGTCTGACGGTCTTGTGAAATCACGAGTATTTGTAAATATTGAATGATCTTTATAATGGTCCACTAAATCTTTCGTAATCCAAATATGGTCTAGTCTGCGGCCACGATTAGATTTTTTCCAATCACGGTTTCGATAACTCCACCATGAGAATACTTTTTCTTCATCAGCTACATCATATCTCATAATATCTATCAATCTATTCTCCTTGATTATACTTGTCAGTTTATTTCTCTCTATATCTGTATGGCTGACAACATTTATTAGTTGTTTATGAGACCAGACATCATTAATGTGCGGAGCAATGTTCATATCGCCAACAATAACATGATGTGGATTTTCTTGAAATTGCTCTTTTAAATAAGAATCCATCTCATCTAGGAATTCTAGTTTATGTAAGAATTTTGCATTGATATCTGGATCAGGCTCATCACCGCCTGCCGGTACATAAAAATTATGTACCAGTAAATCATTTTTAACTTTTGGATATTTAAATTTTGCACCAATGTATCTGCAATCATTTTTATTATAAAAATCTTTATTTAGTATTTCAGTAAATTTTAGGCGAGATAAAATAGCTACCCCATTGTAGGAGGGCTGGCCATTTATAGCAATATACTTATACCCAAGTGATTGAATTTCTCTAATAGGAAAGTTCTTATTATCACATTTTGTTTCTTGTAAGCATATAACGTCTGGATCTAATTCATTAATAACTTCACTTAATTGATCTATTCTTATTCTGACACTGTTAATATTCCAAGTTATAATTTTCACAAATATTCTCGCCCAAATATCACTAATTATTTTTTACAACAAAGAAGTCATGTTCAGCAATGATTCCATGTTCAACATTGGATAGTTTTACATTTGTTTCATACCCTTGCGCATCAATAGTATACCACTCATATAATTCTAGGTTGGTATATGACTCATTTATTTCTTCTCTAATATGAAAATGAAGGGTTATTTCACCAATCTCTTCATCTGTTAAGCCCTCGAGTGATAAGATTAGAAATTTATCATAGAAATCTATACCAAGTATTCTTGCATCTTCTAACAAGTTAACGTTATTCTTGAATATTACGTAATGAGGTGCTGATCGAATTGGGTACCTATCTAGCGTTTCAAGATCTCTATCTATTATACCGAGCCATACACCATCCGACACCACTAAAAGGGATTCAGGTTTTGTATAATCAAATCGAAACTTACCTGGTTTCCTTATGTAAAATCGACCTTCAGATATAGAATTATTGGGGTTAATTTGAATGAAATCACCTTCCATATGTTCAATATTATTTAAGTATTGGCTAACGGAATTAACTGCCTCTAATTGCAGGGGATCTAAGAAGCTTGCATTCAAAGTTGTTATATCGAATTGGAATAATATAAATAGTAGTAATAATTTTCTAAGCATAAGGACTTACATAAGTTAATTTTAGATAATATATTATATATATCTATATATTGTCAAAATCTTGACCATTCAACAATATTTCTCTTTTGCCTGAATTTTCTGCCGAAATAATCCCATCTCTTTCCATCTTATCAACGATATCAGCTGCCCTGTTATAGCCAAGTCTCAGTCTTCTTTGTATATAGCTTGTGGATACCTTTTGATCAGACAATATAAGTTTTATAGCATTTTTATATAATTGGGGATCTATATTATCATCTCTAAGAATATAATTAGAGGTATCTTCATCAGGATCTTTGGTTATCTCTTCTAAATACTCCGGTGATCCCTGGGATTTCAGAAAGTTTACAATACTTGAAACTTCATTTTCATCAACGTAAGCTCCATGTACCCGATTAATTCTAGCCCCATCAGACATGTGAAGCATATCCCCTTTACCCAATAGCTGCTCGGCTCCAGATTCATTTAAAATTACTCGGCTATCTATTTTAGAGCTTACTTGAAAGCTTATCCTTGTTGGAAAATTAGCCTTTATTACCCCAGTGATAACATCAGCCGAAGGTCTTTGAGTAGCCATAATGATATGAATACCAGCCGCTCTTGCCATAGCAGCAAGTCTTGCTACAGAAGTTTCAATATCTTTTCCAGCAACAGCCATTAAGTCTGCCATTTCATCAACTATTACAACAATAAAGGGCATTTTTTTTAGGTTTATTTCTTCGTTATGATAATTTGGCTGACCTGTTTTCTCATCATATCCAACTTGGATTTTATGCTTAAAAACACCTCCGTGTTTTTTAACTTCATTATTATAACCATCAAGGTTCCTAACACCAATTTTAGACATATTTTTATATCTTTTTTCCATTTCCTTAATAATCCATTTAAGGGCAACGATAGCTTTTTTTGGCTCTGTTACAACGGGTGTTAAAAGATGAGGTATACCCTCATATATTGAAAGCTCAAGCATTTTGGGATCAATCATAATCATTTTACAGTCCTCGGGTGTATATTTGTATAGTAGAGATAAAATCATGGTGTTTATTCCAACAGATTTACCAGATCCTGTGGTACCCGCTATTAAAAGGTGTGGCATATTTGCAAGGTCAACAACAACCGGTCTCCCACCTATATTTTTTCCAAGAGCAATAGCTAACTTATGCTTCGAATCTAAAAACTCCTCTGATTTTATGATTTCACTGAGATAGACTGTGCTTCTATCTTCAAGTGGAAGTTCTATTCCAATTATATTTCTTCCTGGGATAACAGCAACTCTAGCGGATACAGCTTTCATAGACATAGCTATATCATCAGCTAGACTTACTACCCGAGAAGATTTCGTTCCAATAGATGGCTGTAATTCAAAAAGTGATACGACCGGACCTGGACTAATGCTTACTATTTCGCCCGTAACTTTGTATTTTAATAGTATTTCCATGAGCTCTGACGCCTTTTGCTCGAGCTCTTCCGGGCTTATTTTATTATTATAATTAATTTCGTTATTATCCTTTAATAAATTTACGGACGGAAGCGAGTAGCTATTTTTTTTGAATAAATCAAGGTTTTCTGAGGCTGGTTCTCTTACCGCTTTTCTTTTTCTAGGGACTTTTTGGTTTATCTCAAAGTTGTCTGTAGTTGGTTTTGTGTCAATACTCTCTCCAATTATAATATTATCTTTAGGTTCTTTATCACTTATGGAGTCTCTAATTTCTTCAAAACTCAAGTCTTCCATCTTATCTCTTGATATTAATCCGGAGATCTTTCTTCTTAAATTCTCAATTAGTCTTATCAAATAGTTAAAAAATATTTGGAAAAAATTCCATTTCTGCTTAACTAGACTCTGGCTTTCATGATCAGACTGTAGTAATTTTGTATCTTTTTTCTTTTTGAAACGAAGGATAGTTTTATTAAGAAGATAAATTAGTGCAAGTAATAAGGACGTAAGGAAGAATATAAATTTATTTTGGTGATTGATAGGTATAAAATCAACATGACCAATAAGTATATTTTTAATAAATTGAACGAGTATATCACCAAATAATCCACCACCACCTATCAAATATGGCCAGTTAATTACATTCTTAAATAATCCACTGTTTGTAATATCTATACTAGATAAGAGAATTGTTATTAAAATAAATGATAAAGGATATTTAATGTACTTTGGTAATCCAAATATTTTCCTTTTCTGTAAGATTAAATCTGCACTTATAAAAATCAGCATTGATATTAAAGCAAATGAGCCTAAACCAATAGCCTGCAGCATTAAGTCAGATATAACGGCACCTGAAGTACCCAAGAAATTCTGAATCAGTCCATTATTATGATTATTAAAGCTTGGGTCATTTGGGTGCCAAGAAATTAGTGAAATTATTAGGTAAATAGCTAACAGAAAAATAAAAATTCCAAATATTCTTTTTGCCTGTCTTTTGATTAATTGTCTCAAGCTAATTGGTGCTATAGATTCAATAAAATTTAAGCTAGATAATTTCATATCAAAAGGCCAATCTATTTAATTTCATTGTAGCTTGATTAATGTCTTCGGTATTTCCAACAAGAGCAATACGGATATAATTACTTGAGTTCGATAAGTTTGCACTCTCTATCGATAGATATGAGCCTGGTATCACTTTCATTCCAGATTTCCAAAGTTTTATTGTAATTTCTTCATCATTTCCATATTTCGAAATATCCAGCCAGACAAAAAAACCGCCCTCGGGAATTTTGAAATCAAATCCAATATCTATATTTTTATAAAATATATCAAATTTATCATTATATAATTTTCTGTTTTCTATCACATGCATTTCATCACCCCATAAATATTCAGAAGCAATCTGGATCGGAATAGGTACTGTTGGGGCTGCAATATTTCTTAAATTAAATAATTCATTAATCAAATTCTCATTCCCTGCAACGAAACCAGATCTGAGTCCGGGTGCATTAGATCTTTTTGAAAGTGAGTTGAGGGATAGAACATTTTCGAAGTTATTTTTTTCAGATATTTGCAAAATACTTTTTGGTGCACTACTTCTATAAATTTCGGAATAACACTCATCTGAAATAATTAGGAAATTATATTCTACTGCCAGCGAATACAGTTTTAATAAATAATCTTCATCAGCAACCGATCCCTGTGGATTTGTGGGTGAACAAAAAAAGAAGGCGATAGTTTTTTCAAGTACTGATCTTGGTATCTCATTAAGATTTGGTAGATAATTATCTTCCTTATTCACATTGATCGAGTATATCTCTTTTCCAGTATAATTAGCAACCGTTGAATAAACGGGATAAAAAGGATCAGGTAATATAAATATAGATCTATCTTCTTTTATTTTTGTTGCTAAAAGACTTGCATAAAATAATCCTTCACGGGAACCAGAAACTGGTAAGATATTATCTCTTGGCTCAATTTTATTAATTTCATACCTTTGTTTTAGCCAATGCGAAATATTTTCTCCAAAATAAGTACTGGCTTTTGCTGGAGGATATGAAGCATATTTATCAAAGTTATCATTTATTATTTTTTTAATAGATAAAGGGGTAGCATGACGAGGTGATCCTATTGATAAATCAATCAAATCCGTGGGCTCAGGATAATCTTTTAGTAGATTTCTTGTTCTCTGGAATGGTGATATAGGTTGCATTAAGCCTCATAATAAAAATTCATTACTTTTACTATAAGTCAATCAGGTTAAACCTATCTTAATTATCAAAAAAAAAGGTGGCAATTAAGCCACCTCTTTCTAGGGAGAATATAATCAGAATAAATTATTTTGTAAAGTCAGGGTATGCTTCCATACCAAGCTCTGCTTTATCTATTCCAACTTGTTCGGCTTCTTCGCTTACGCGTATACCAATTGTTGATTTTAATACAAACCAAACAACGGCACTTATTGCGCTAACAAATAGTCCAATTGATATAACACCTATAAATTGTGTTATTAAACTTGTGTCAGGATTTGACCACGGAACTACTAATGTTCCCCAAATACCTGCTAATAGATGTACTGGTATTGCACCAACAACATCATCGATTTTTAACTTATCTAGCATTGGTACTGCAAATACTACAATAACTCCACCAATACCACCTATAATTATTGCGGATAATGGGGATGGCATTAGCGGTTCTGCTGTGATAGATACTAATCCTGCAAGAGCACCATTAAGGCACATTGTTAAGTCTACTTTCTTGTACAGGATTTGTGTTAATATTATAGCAGTAACAACACCTCCAGCTGCAGCTAGATTAGTATTCATGAATATCTTTGATACAGAAGATGCATCTTCTAGTGATCCTAACGCTAATTGCGAACCACCATTGAAGCCAAACCAACCAAGCCATAAAATGAATGTACCAAGTGTAGCCAATGGCATAGAAGACCCTGGCATTGCAGTAACTTTACCATCAACATATCTACCAGCTCTTGCACCCAATATTAATGCACCCATTAGAGCGGCCCAACCTCCTGTTGAGTGAACGATCGTAGATCCTGCAAAATCACTAAAACCTAATTCTGATAGGAATCCACCGCCCCACTGCCAGGCGCCTTGAATAGGATAAATAACACCACAGAGTAGTACAACAAAAATTAAGAATGGAATTAATTTTATTCTTTCAGCTAATGTTCCGGACACTATTGAAGCTGTTGTTGCACAGAAAACCATTTGAAAGAACCAATCAGATGCTGCTGAATAGTCACCAGCATCAGCCGATGGATCAGGTACACTAAATGCTGTGAAGCTTCCAAAGAAACCTCCATCAACACCATCATACATTAAATTGTAGCCTAGGACCCAAAAAGCTATACCTGCAATTGCATAAAGACTAATATTCTTTGTACATTGCATAGCTACACTTTTGGATCTTACCATACCGGCTTCCAACATTGCGAATCCAGCTGCCATCCACATGACAAGAAAACCGCCAATCAAAAATAACAGTGTATTAAATACATATACTGTATCTTCAGCAGCAGCATTTGCTGGCTCGGTCATGGCGTAAGTTACTGAACTAAACCCTATGACCAAAAAAAGTAATTTTTTTAACATTTTTTTCTCCTAATATTAATTTAAAGGGCTTCAGCGTCTACTTCGCCGGTCCTTATTCTTATTGCGCTTGTTACATCAAAGACAAATATTTTACCGTCACCAACTTTATCTGTTTTTGCTGACTCAACGATCGCGCTTGTTGCTGAATCAAGAATTTCATCCTTAATAACAATATCTATTTGAATTTTTGGAATGAAATTTACTTCATATTCAGCACCACGATAGACCTCTGTATGACCTTTTTGACGACCAAAACCTTTTACTTCAGTAACAGTCATACCTTCAATACCGAGATCAACGAGGGCTTTTCTTACATCATCAAGCTTGAATGGCTTAATAATTGCTGTAATTAACTTCATTGAATTTCTCCTTAGTAAATTTTCTTTATAACTCTATAGCTGCAAAAAGCGTGCCAAAGTTGTAGTATATTTATATAACTAATTGAAAAACAAAGAAAAAAAAATTTGTAGTAGTTTTTTAAAAATCTGAAGTATTATAATATGCCTAATTTAAAGGCACATTATAAATAATGCCTAATTATTGTGCGGTAGTCTTATCATGCCCTCTTGTGCAACGGTGGCTACCAAATTTCCAGTTTGAGAAAAAATATGACCACTGGCGAATCCTCTATTCCCATAGGCACTATGACTCCTCTGTGAATATAGTAGCCAATCATTTACATCAAATGGTCTATGGAACCATATAGAGTGGTCTAAGCTTGCAATTTGAAGGTCTTTTTGAAAAATAGATAAGGCATGAGGCATTAAAGCTGTATCTAATATTGTATAGTCGCTTGCATATGCTAGGAGTGCCTGGTTAAGTGAAACATCAGTATTTATTTTACTGGATGTTTTAAACCAAACTAATTGTTCTGGTTTCTCTTTCTTAGGATTTATCATATTTCTTGGCTTAACAGGACGAAACTCAATTGGCCTCAGTCTATCTCTTGTATCACGAATATTCTTGGGACCATTTTTAAAAGCTTTTTTTAATAATTCAATCTCTTCTGCCAGAGCTGAAGGATCTTTTGTATGGGGCATTGGGTCTTGGTGGATAAGCCCATCTTCGACTCTATGAAATGAAGCTATCATTTGAAAAATTAAATGTTTATTTTGATACGCATAAATATTACGCTGAACAAAACTATTTCCATCCCGAAGCTTTGAGACTTTGTATATAATTGGAATATCTGGGTCACCTGCTCTCAAGAAATAACAGTGAAGAGAATGTAGGCTTTTTTCTTCAACTGTTCGATATGCAGCCATAATTGCCTGGGCCACTATAAGTCCTCCAAAAATTCTCCTCCAGCCTATCTCTTTCGCGGGCACTGTGAAAGTTTCGCTATCAATAGTTACGAGATTTAGCAGATCTTTAAGTTTTTTTATAGCACTCATTAAAAAATCAAATTAAATTAATAAACAATAATGCTTAATTATACGTATTATTTAAATTAGAAATCAACTAAGAGCCAAATGCAACCTGAAAATAAAATTGTAAGTGATTTGTTAATTGTGGGGAATGGAATTTCGTCACAATTTTTATCACTTGCATTACTAAGGACCTTTGGAAATAATCTTAAAATAAATGTTATCGATAAAGATATATTGTATAATAATTCAGATGAATATGTTCGTGCTCTATCCATATCTTTATCAACCGTCAATATATGCAAAGCACTTGATATTTGGGATAAAGTAAAAGTTTACTGCTATCCAGTAGAGAGAATAGATATTTCAAGTATATCAAAAAGTCTACTAAATGACGGATATCTTCAATTCAACAACAGAATAAGTGATCAAATAGCTTCATACATCATAAATGAAAAAAATCTTAGAGAAATTCTTGATATAGAGTTAGAAAATTTTAATAATATAAGAGTATTTACTGAGGATATCAGCGAAATAAATATAGATCAGAATCATGCTGAACTCTCTACCAAGAACAAAAAATTTATTGCAAAATTGATTATTGCGGCCGATGGGCGGAACTCTATTATAAAACATCTATTGGGTACGAAGTCTATTACTTGGGATTATAAACAGACTGCAATATCATGTGTTGTAAATCATTCAATGAGCAATCCCAAAACTGCATTAGAAATTTTTTTGGAGACTGGTCCCTTTGCTATACTTCCATTAGGAGAAAAAAAATCATCAATAATATGGTCCGCTAGTAATGAAATAATGGAGGGAATAAAAAATCTTAGTACAAAAGAGCTTATAGAAGAACTAAATAGTAAATTTGATAATCGCAGAGGTAAAATACTCAAAGTAGATCATATCGGTTATTTCAATCTATATTTTAGTATCACAAAAAAAATTATAGATCAAAGAGTAGCTTTTATAGGCGACTCAGCACATGTAGTCCATCCTTTAGCAGGGCAAGGCATTAACATTGGATTGAGAGATGTAGCTCATTTATCAGAGTTGATTGTAGATTCTATAAAGTACGGTTTAGATTTTGGTTCAATGAATATACTTGAAAAATATCAAAAATCGAGAATGGTTGATATTGTATCTTCTGCAATCATTTTTGATGGAATTAATAAATTTTATTCAAATGATTTTAAAGCATTAGAGCCTTTAAAAGATTTTGCGATAAGATTCGTGGATAAAATTCCAATTCTGAAGAAAAATTTTGTTCAAGAAGCATCAGGTATTAAAGAGAATTCTCCGAAATTAGTAAAGGGGGTACCTTTAAATTTATAATAATAAAATATTTAATTATCTTTTAATGCTCGGGCTTCATCGGCTAACATAATTGGAACACCATCTCTTATAGGATATGCAACACCTGCTTTCTGCGATATTAGCTCCTGATTTTTTTCATCATACTGGAGTGGCTCTTTTGATATAGGGCAAATAAGGATTTTTAATAGCTCAGAGTTAAAAGATGACATTTTAATTATTGAATAAAATTATTTTTTTTATCATTTCTTGAAGCAATAGACATTTCGCTGAGTGCTATGAGTATTTCTGATCTATTTTCTATATTTTTTGCTTCTAAAAGGGCTTGCTTTTCTTCTGAACTGAACGGGCTTAGCATCGCAAAGGCATTAATTAATATTTCTGTATCTGTATCAGTAATCACAGACCAATCAGTCGTCAAGTCATTTACATTTAAATAATCAGATATCACATTTAACAGTTTATCTCTATCAATAGATTTAATCGGATCATTCAATTTAAGATCGTCTTTAAACTGATTATATGAAACCCTCATTTGGTTATATGCTGTATCTGAGTCTAGTTTTTCATTAATATTAAACCTACAGACACCTGTCAGTTTTACAATTAGTGTACCATCATCATTCTCTACATAAGTAGATATTTTCCCAAGGCATCCAACTTCTTCAGTATCACTATTTTCCTTCTTACTGATTGAGGGTTGAATAATTCCTATATATTTATCTGATTTCATAGCATCCTCTATCATTTCCAGGTATCTAGGTTCAAATATATTTAGGGGTAATATTGCCTTGGGTAAAAGCACGCACTTATCTAGGGGGAAAATACGAATAATTTCGGGTAGACCTTCTAAACTTATTTCTTTAATCATCATTTTTGTCCTTACGAAAATAAAATAGCTGATAAATTCTTTCTTTTTTCAATTGTTATGGGATCACTAAATCCCCACACTTCAAAAAATTTAAGTAGTTGACCCTGAGCCGCTTTTTCGTTCCACTCTCTATCAATTTTAATAGACTCAATCAAGAGATCAGCTGCATGTTCTTGGTTCCCGGATGAGTTATAGTATAAAGATAGTTCTATTCGAGCCTGATGATCATCCGGATTATCATTAACTTTTATCTGGAGTTCTTCAATTATTCTAGCATCAGCCGGTGCATTCTGGGCTAAATCAATTATTGTTTTAAACTTCTTTATTTGAGCGTTATCTTGTATTAATTTTGGAAGGCTATCTATAAAAGCTGCTGACTTTTCATGGTCTCCCATTTTTATATAACAATCTGCTACCTCAGCAATAGCGTTAATATTGTCATTCTCTTTTTCAAGAATTTCATTAAGTTTCAATAGGGCTCCATCGTAATTTTCTAAGTTTTTCATATCAATAGAATCTTGAAGCAACTTGGAAGTAGAATTATCTATAATTACAATATGTTTTTCGTAAAACTTTCTTAATTCAGTTTCAGTAATATTACCCATAAAACCATCAATTGGCTTACCATCTTTGAATATAAATACTGCAGGAATTGACTGGATACCCATTTGGCCAGCAACCGCTTGATTTTCATCAATATTGATTTTACATAAATCAACTGCTCCTTTATATTCATTTGTTAATTTTTCTAGAAGTGGCGTTAACTGTTTGCATGGGCCGCACCAAGGAGCCCAAAAATCCACGATAACAGGACTAGAGTTGGATGCCTGTATTACATCAACCTCAAAAGTGCTTGTAGAAATATCTTTTATATTTTGCTTGGATTGATCCATTTGAGCTTACTAATATTATAATCTAAGACATAATTAATATAATTAGTAATAACACAAAATCAATCAAATTTATGTAATTATTTGCTAGTAAAAAAAGATAAATCCATATATAAATTAAGTGTGAATTTTGCGGGCGTAGCTCAGTGGTAGAGCACAACCTTGCCAAGGTTGGGGTCGTGAGTTCGAATCTCATCGCCCGCTCCATTGTTAAAACTTTGAAGTAGGAAACTGCAAAATCTGGAGTTTTATAGATGCCATCCCAGAGACTTCTAATAAAAAATGGAACTGTAGCTTATTCGAATAATATACAGAAGATGGATATTTTTATCCTAGATGATAAGATCTCAAAAATGGGAAGAGATTTATCGGAAGAAGCAGATAAAATAATAGATGCAACAGATAAGTTAGTGCTCCCAGGTGGAGTTGACAGTCACTGCCATATTGAACAGAAATCAGCTTCTGGGCTGATAAACTCGGATACATTTCACTCAGCAACATCTGCGGCCGCTCTTGGAGGCAACACAACAGTAATCCCTTTTGCTGCTCAATATGCCGGTGATTCATTGATAGAGGTTGTAAATAATTATCATGGATTAGCAAATCGGGGATCTATAGTTGATTATTCAATGCATATGATTATTGCTGGCCCGTCAGATGATGTTATAACAATAGAGTTACCAAAATTGATATTAGAGGGTCATAGCTCTATTAAAATATTTATGACTTATGATCGATTAAAAATTGACGACACGAATATACTAAAAATATTAAATCAGGCACGAATTTCTGGAGCTATGGTATCAGTTCATGCGGAGAATCATGAAATGATAACGAATAAAGTTAAAGAACTTATTGAAGGCGGTTTTGATAGTCCAAAATATCACACAGATAGTCACCCAGTTGAAGGTGAAGTTGATGCCTTTAGGCGAATAATTAAAATGTCAGATGAAACAAAACAACCCGTAATGATTTTTCATGTATCTTCGGAGCAGGGACTAAAGGAAATAGAAGCTGGTAAAAAAAGAGGTGTAAAATTTTTTGCTGAAACTTGTACCCAATACTTAACCTTAAACTCTCATTTACTAGATCAAGAGAAAATTAATGATGGAGCCAAGTGGATTTGTAGTCCTCCAATTCGCTCTCCTAGTGACTCAAAGGCCCTATGGATAGGGCTTGAAGATAATACTTTAGATCTGGTTACATCTGACCACGCGCCTTATAGTTTTGATAGTAATGGAAAATTTTTCAAAGGGGATAATCCAAACTTTAAAGAGATTCCAAATGGTATGCCTGGGCTTCAATGGAGATTACCGATCTTATTAGATAAAGTGATAAATAAAAATTGTGATCTCGATATATTAGATTTTGTTAGAATTACATCTACTATGCCCGCAAAGGTTTATGGATTATACCCATCTAAGGGAGAAATAAAAATAGGATCAGATGCAGATATTACCATCTGGGATACTAAATTAAACATTACTTTATCTGATAATATGGTTGTTGATGGGTCTAAATATAATCCATACTCTGGAATGAATATTTGCTGTTGGCCAAATGAGGTTATATTGCGAGGCAATACCATCGTAAAAGATAATTTAATCAAAAGTAAGCCTGGTAGCGGAAAATTTCTATCAACAAAACTTAGTGAATATATCTAACTTCTAATGTTTGAAATGCCTGTAACCGGTAAAAACCATCGCTACTTCAGCCTCATCGGCAGTTTTAATTACATCATCATCTCTAATTGAACCACCAGGCTGGATAACGGCTTTCACTCCAAATTCTATTGCAGCTGTCAATCCATCAGAAAAAGGAAAAAAAGCATCAGATGCAATTACACAGCCCAATTTTTCTTTTTTATCGATAAAGTTTTCATGATATTTTTGAATTGCAATTCTTGATGAGTCAACTCGACTTGTCTGTCCAGCTCCAATTCCAATTGTTTTTTTATTTTTTGCATAAACAATTGCATTTGATTTTACATGTTTAGCAACTTTAAAGGCAAAGATACAATCATCTATTTGTGTGTCATCCGGTTTTTTCTGTGAAACAACTTTAAGATTATCTTTTTGAATTACAAACTCATCCCTATCTTGGATAAGATAACCTCCAAAAACAGACTTAATTATTTTTTTATCAGATTGGTCATTTGATAATTGATTGATTTTTATTATTCGCAGATTTTTTTTACTTGAAAAGACCTGTAATGCTTTTTTAGAAAAATCTGGTGCGATGATAACCTCTGAAAATACTTTTATAATTTCAATTGCTGTGAGATCATCAATAGTTTTATTTGCTATTAATATACCACCAAAAGCACTTGTTGGATCACACGAAAGAGCCTCTTTGTATGCATCCAGTATAGTATTTCTTTGAGCAACTCCACAAGGATTCGTATGTTTAATTATTGCAAAAGTAGGCATATCCTCTTTAAAATCATTGATCAATTGAAGGGCCGCATCGGTATCATTTATATTATTATAAGACAACTCTTTACCCTGTAATTTTTCAATGGAACCAAAACCATTATTTGAATTAACACGCAGTGAGGCATTCTGATGAGGATTTTCTCCATAACGAAGGATTTTTTCATCTCCATTTGATGAAATTATTTCTTCTTGATTTGTATGTCCTAGATATTTTTTGAACCAATTTGCAATCATTGTATCATAGGATGCAGTTACAGAATATGCATCTGCCGCGAGAACTGCTCTCTCTTCTTCTGATAAGCCTCCATTATTCTGAATATTTTCAAGAATAGATTGATAGGAGTCTATACCTGTAACTATTGAAACACGATCATAATTTTTAGCGCTAGCTCGAATCATAGAGGGCCCACCTATGTCAATATTTTCAATGATCTGACTTAAATTATCTGTTGTCTTAACAATTTTCTGGAATGGATATAAATTAACAACTACGAGATCAATTTCTTGAATTGAGAGATTTTTAATTATATTTGAATCATCAATATTATTTAACCGGGATAAGATACCAGCATAAATATTTGGATGTAATGTTTTGACTCTTCCTCCTAATATTTCAGGAAATTTAGTTATTTCTTCAATTTCTTTAACTTGAACTCCATCCTGAGTTAATAATTTTGCAGTTCCACCAGTAGAAACTATCTCAACACCTTCTTTCTCAAGACCTTTAGCAAATTCTATAATACCTGTTTTATCGTAAACACTTATTAAAGCCCTCTTTATTTTAATAGTATTCATTATCATCAATCATAATTTTTACTTGTTCAATTATCTCAATTTTGTTTTGCGAGTTTTTCGATTAGCTCTTCTAGATTATCAACACCAGTATAATCCTCACTTAGACCACCTTCTCCACTTTTATTTTTACAAGTGAAGAATACGCACTCATCGCCAAGAACTCTAATACCATGAATGGTATTCCGCGGTATGTAAACTAGATCACCAGACTCAGCTGTTGTTGTTTCATCCCCCAATAAAACTGCAAGTTTCCCAGATAATAGATAGATCCATTGTTCATCATTGGGATGATAATGGGGAGGCGGTACATCACCTTTTTTATAGTTAACTATTCCCACTTTTAGTATTTCACCCGAGAACTGTTTCATCATAATATGAGGTCTTGCAACATCAGGTGTTGCTGTCATTTCATTCTTTCTAAAAATTGGCATGACTATCTCTCCAAAGTTTAATTTAGGTACAATTTTATACTATTATTTTTTTTCTAATATGGAAATAAAGAAACCATCATTTCCACCATCTGCTATTACCCCCGGTAGAATTCTCATAAAACCTTCTTTTTTTATACATTTTTTAAATTCAGGTATTTTTTCTGCATTAATTTCTCTTATGTGAATATCCTCCCTGTCTTTTAGTATTTTATTTATTTGATTTTCTCCTTCTTCCGGTTCCAATGAGCACGTACAGTAGATCAAAACACCACCTTTCCTAAGCATATTAATTCCATTATTTAATAAATTTATCTGGTTTTGAGTAAAATAGTCTATATTACCTATCTCTTTTAGAAGAATATCTGGATTCCTTCTTATAACACCAGTCGAACTGCAGGGCGCGTCTATTAACACACCATCCACCTTATTTTTTGGTTGCCATTTAGTTCCATCAGCGTGAATTATTGTGGCCTTATAGTTTAATCTATTTAGATTATCTTTTAATATCTCCAAGCGATTAAGACTTTTATCTACGGCGGTAACTACAGCTCCTTTTGCTAATAAATTTGCTGTCTTTCCACCAGGGGCTGCACACAGATCGACGAATAATTTACCTTTCAAATTATCTTCGACTAGTTTGATTGGAATTGAAGCAGATATATCCTGTACCCACCATAATCCCTCGTCATAGTACTTTATACTTGGAATATAGGAGTAATTATTTAATCTAATAGATCCTGTAGATAGAAGAGATCCACCTAAATCTTCGGCAATTTTCTGATTGCTGTTTTTGGCACTTAAATCAAGAGGTGGATCAAATAATAGAGTCTTCGATATTTGATCCAACTCTTCAATACTGTAAACTTGACTCCACTTTATTTGCATCCATTCTGGTAGCAAATCTAGTGAGTCCATTTCTTCTGTTTTTATACTATCCTTTTCATTACTTATTTTCCTTAATACAGCATTTACAAGTCCAGAAAGTTTAGATGATTTTCGATCTCTTTTTGTAAGATTTATGGCAATATTTACGACCGCATAGGCCGCATTATTAAGATAAACTATCTGGCATATTGAAATAAATAGTATAATGTGAATACGCCTTGAATGCTTTTCAATACTATCCTTTAAATATCTTGATAAAATGATTTCAATATGACCCCAACGCCGCAAAGTTGTCATCATAATTATTTTACAAAAGGCCAGATCTTCTCTTAAAAGAGATTTATATTTATCCTGTTTTAGAAATTTTTCTAAACTTTGATCTGGATTAGATTGCATTTCTATAATATCCATAAGGATATCTGTTGCTAGTTCCCTTGAATTTAATCCATTTAAATTTTTACTATTATTATTAATTATTGATCTCATATTTAATTTATATATCTTAGTTACTATATTATACTTGAAAACTTATATAGAAATACAAACTATGATACTTAAAAAAAATAAGAAACTTTCACCAGAAGCCCAAAGAGCTCTTGCAGAAGCTGAAGAAAGAAGAAAAAAAAACAAAAAAAATGAAACTTCAAGGCCAAAAGAGATAGATGGACCTCAAGGACCAGAACCGACCCGATACGGTGATTGGGAAAAGAAAGGTATAACTTCGGATTTTTAGCTAAATATTTTTTCTATTTATTATTAATTCTTCAACAACAGCTGGTTCCGCAAGTGTTGATGTATCTCCCAGGTCTGAATAATCATTTTCTGCTATTTTTCTCAGTATTCTTCTCATAATTTTACCAGATCTTGTTTTTGGCAATCCAGGCGTAAGTTGAATATAATCTGGGGTTGCTATCGGACCTATTACTTCTCTTACAGTTTTAAGCAAATCTTGGACTACATCATCCTCATTAATTTTTATTCTAGATTTAAGTGTAACAAAAGCGTATATTCCCTGACCTTTTATTGAATGAGGAAATCCAACAACTGCAGACTCAGAAACATTTTTATTTGAAACTAAAGCAGACTCAACTTCAGCAGTTCCCAGTCTATGACCTGAAACATTTATTACATCATCAACTCTCCCTGTGATCCAGTAATAACCATCTTTATCTCTTTTGCATCCATCTCCTGTAAAGTACATCTCTTTGTATGTTGAGAAATAGGTATCTTCGAATCTCTTATGGTCTCCATAAACAGTCCTCATCTGACCGGGCCAAGAGTCAAGAATCACAAGATTACCAGAGCATTCACCATCTAATATTTTACCGTTTGCATCGACAATTGATGGTTTTATTCCAAAAAAAGGTAAAGTTGCTGACCCAGGTTTTTGATCTATTGCACCCGGAAGTGGAGATATCATAATACCTCCTGTTTCTGTTTGCCACCATGTATCCACGATAGGAGATTTTTTTTCACCCACAACATTATAATACCAATTCCATGCTTCAGGATTTATTGGTTCGCCTACCGTACCAAGAAGTTTAAGAGTATTTCGGCTTGATTTTTTTACGTATTCGTCACCAGATCCCATTAAAGCTCTTATAGCAGTAGGTGCTGTATAAAATATATTGATTTTATATTTATCAATAATTTTCCAACATCTTGAAGCATCTGGATAGTTTGGAAGACCTTCATACATAACAACTGTGGCTGCATTGGATAGTGGACCATATACAATATAACTATGACCTGTTATCCATCCGACATCAGCTGCACACCAATAGATATCGTCTGGTTTATAATCGAATATATATTGGTGTGTTATTGAAGCATAAACAAGGTATCCTCCCGATGTATGCAATACACCTTTCGGTTTACCAGTTGAGCCTGAGGTATATAAAATAAATAAAGAATCCTCTGCATTCATTTCTTCGGGTTGACATATTTCATCAACTGATACAGTTTCTTCATGGTACCAAAAGTCAATTTTATTATTCCAGGAAACTTCATTTCGCGTATGTTGGATTACTAAATTACTTTCAACTTTTGTACCCAATTTTCTTGCTATATCTATTGCTCTATCTACATTCGTTTTGAGTGGTATTATTTTCCCGCCTCGGACACCTTCATCTGCAGTTATTATAATTTTTGATTTACAGTCATGGATTCTGCCTGCGAGTGCTTCTGGAGAAAAACCACCAAAAACTACAGAATGTATTGCGCCAATTCTTGCACATGCAAGCATGGCAAATGTAGCTTCAGGTATCATGGGCATATAAATTGTGACCCTGTCCCCTTTTTTTACATTAAGTTTTTTTAATATATTTGCAAATTTACAAACATGTTTATAGAGGTCTTTGTAGGTATATGTTCTTGTTTCCTCTCCGTCATCACTTTCCCATATTATTGCTTTTTTATTTGAATTTTTTTCTAAATGCCTATCAATACAATTTGCTGAAACATTAAGGGTGCCGTCTTCAAACCAGCGAATATTAATATTATCTTTTTTATAGGAAGTGTTTTTTATTATTGTATAAGGCTTGATCCAATCAATTCTTTTACCTTCTGCTGCCCAAAATTTCTCTGGAGATGCCAGGCTTGCATCATATAGTTTCTGATATTTATCCAAATTTATATATGCATTTTCAGACCACTCAGAGTTTACTTTATTTCCAGCAAAATTACTCATATTATTTTCCAATATAAATCAATTATAGGGACTCTTTTTTTAATGGCCTATTTAGTAACAAATTTATCACATCATTAACTGAGTGCCTATTGTATATTATATTATATACACCTTCAATTATTGGTAATGATAAGTTCAGTTCTTTTGCCATATGATATACGGCTTTAGTTGTATAAATACCTTCAGTTAGATTTTCTACTTTATTTTCAAACTGATTGGATGAACCAATTTGAAAACCTAATTGTGTATTTCTAGATTTCATATTTGTTGCAGTTAGGACTAAGTCACCAAGACCTGAAAGACCAAGAAAAGTATCTTTATTTGCCCCAAGGGCAACACCAAAAGTTATAATCTCATTTATACCTCTACTTACCAATGAGGCAACTGCACCGTCACCTAATTTTTTACCCATTGCAACACCGGTGGCAATAGCAATTATATTTTTTAGTGCACCACCAACTTGAACGCCTATTAAATCACTATTGTAATAAGGACGAAAATTATTGTTTGCCATAATATGTCCAACACGCTCAAGGAGTTCGTTCGATTTACCAGCAAGTGTAAGAGCAGTCGGGAGATTATTAGCAATATCAATAGCAAATCCTGGACCTGAGAGTATCAAGGTGGGACAATTAGGTAGATTAATTTTATTGATTTGCTCTAATAGCAAATTATTTTTTGTATCTATACCTTTAGAGGCGATCACTAATGGAATTTTTAAATTATTAATTTCTTTTATCTCTCTTGTTATTCCATCAAAAGATTGAGTTGGTGAAGCATATATTAAAATATCACTTCCAATTAGCTCTCTAAGATTACTAACAAAATTAATTTCTTTTGGAATATTAATTTCTTTGAGTGAGGATGTTTTTCTATTTTTATTTAATAGACTTGCTTTATCTTTGTCGTAGTGCCATATGCATATATCGTGGCCATTTTTATTAGCGTTCATTCCAAGCGCTATTCCCCATGCACCTGCACCCAATATCCCAATTTTACTCATACTTTTATATCCACTTCAGACTTAACATCATTCTGTATATCAAGAGGCCATCTTGGTTTTATAACTATTGGAGTAGATTTAATTTCTTTTCGTAACCTCTCAATACCAGACCAAGCAATCATAGCTGCATTATCTGTACAGAGATGTTGAGGGGCCACTGAGATATTAAATTTTTCGCCTTCACTTACTTTTTTTATTGAAGAAAATATCTTTTTATTAGCAGCAACTCCACCTGCTAAAACAACACTTGGATTTTGAATATCATATTTATTTTTAAACAATCTTATCGCCAGAGATAGTTTGCTTAATATAACATCAATTACGGAGTCCTGAAACTCAGCACATATATTATAAGCCATCTGATTATCTAGGGGTTTTGATTTGTTAATTTCTCTTCTGACAGCAGTTTTAAGACCCGAAAAGGAAAAATTTAGGTCACCTGAGTTTATCAGTGGTCTTGGAAACTTAATATTGTTTAAATTAGATTTCTGAGCCATCCTTTCAACAACCGGACCACCAGGGTACCCGTGGTTTAGCGATTTAGATACTTTATCATAAGCTTCACCTAGTGCATCATCTATTGTTGTACCCAATCTTTCATAATCATCAACATTTTTAACAATCAGGAGTTGGGTATGCCCACCAGTAACAAGTAATAACAAATATGGAAACAAAATATTTTTTACCATTCGTATTGTAAGCGCGTGTCCTTCAAGGTGATTAATACCTAATATAGGTATTTTTAATACACTAGCCATAGCTTTTGCAAAAGTTACACCAACAATTAAACCACCTTTCAAACCTGGTCCAGAAGTTACTGCGATAGCATCTAAATCTTTCAGATTAATCCCTGATTCCGTAATAGATTTCTCAACTACTTTATCAATATTTTGTATATGCGATCTTGCTGCAATCTCTGGAACAACTCCGCCATAATCTGTGTGCTCAGAGATCTGCGAATGAACTATATTTGATAGAATCTCGCATTGTCCATTTTTACCTTCTTTAACAATCGACGCTGAAGTCTCATCACAGCTCGTTTCAATTCCAAGGATAATCATTTTTTTCATTTGCTATTAAATTAGATTTGTTCTAAACCATGTATGATATAAATAATATCATTAATAACATTATTTATATAATATTTTATCAAATTTGAAGTTTTCATGCCCAAATCCGATTCCAATAAGAGTATAAGAATAGGTACAAGAGCAACTAAGTTAGCAATTAGACAAGCTGAGATACTGTCACAAGAAATCATTAATAAAAAAATTGCCAAAATTGATAATATTGAAATTATCCCAATCAAATCCTCTGGTGATTATGTTTCCGCTTCCATTGGGCCATATGATGGTAAGCTTTTATTCACTAAAGAAATAGATCAAGCCCTCATAGATGAAAGGATTGATATTGCAGCTCACTCTGTGAAAGATCTTGAAAGTAATTTAGCGGCGGAGCTTGAACTATATGGGGTTTTAGAACGTGAAGATCCAAGAGATGCTCTAATTACAACGGATAAATTCGATAATATTGATGACTTACCAAGAAATTGTCTCATTGGTTCAGCTTCACCAAGAAGAGAGGCAATTATTAGATCAATAAGAGAAGATGTGAGGGTAATAGAGTATCGAGGAAATTTCGAAACTCGGATTAAGAAGTTAATTGGCAAGGAAGTTGATGCAACATTTTTGGCAATGGCAGGAATTAAGAGATTAAATTATAAAGGTTGTTATATTCTCCCAATTGAAACAAAAGAATTTTTACCAGCGGCTGGGCAAGGGGCAATCGGGCTAATAATTAGAAAAGATGATACAAGAGCTCGAGAAATTGTAACTAAATTAAATCACCAGGAATCGTTTGATTGCATCCAGGCAGAGAGAAAAGTAATGGAAAAATTTGGTGGATCCTGTTTCCAACCACTTGCAATTCATGCTTATTATTTAAAAAATGACGAGATTACCATTGATGCCGTTATATATAGTAAAAGTGGTTCAAAAAATTTACATCTATCTGGAAATGGAACATCATTAACTATTTTTGATATTGCTGGTGATATTGGCCAAAGATTGCTAAACTATTATAATGAGCATTTACTGAATGATATTAATTAAACCCTATGAAACTTATTCTTACAAGGCCAATAGATGATTCAAAAAAAATCTTGAATGACCTAAAAGGCAAGGATCATGATCTAATAATGAATCCTTTACTCGAAATAGTATATCTACAAAAAAAAATAAATATAAACCAGTTTACCTCAGTACTTTTTACAAGTAGGCATTCAGTTAGAGCCTTAAAGCAGTATAGATATAATATTACTAACAAATTTTTTTTTATATGTGGTAAATCAGCCTACCAAGAGGCATTAGAATTTGGATTAAGTAATGAGTATGTTCTATTTGAAAATATAAGCGATCTTGTAAAAAAATTCCCCGACATAGAAAATATTCAAAATCAGAATATTATGTATTTTCGTGGCCGGCATATTTCTTATAATTTTAATAAACTACTCAAAGATAATAATATAAAATCGAATGAAGAAATTATTTATGAGGCAAATCAAATACGTAATTTTACGCCAGAAATTATTGAAGAGTTTACAAAAAATAACCCATTAGGTGTTTTCTTATATTCGGAAAGAACAGCTCATATATTTATAAATACACTAAAGAAATATAAATTAGGTAATAAAACGTCAATCATTTTAGCCTATTGTTTATCAAAGAATATTTCCCAGATTCTAGAAGAATTTGGGATTAGAACAAAATATCCTCTAACTTCAACAAATGAGGCAATATTAAACTTAATATAAAAATGAAGAAATAAATGAGTCTTAATACCCGTAAAAAACAAGTTAAACCGAAAGTCACTATCGATCAAAAAGAAGCTACTATATCTACTGGGAAGAAATTTAAAGGGGCATTCTCTGGTATATTTGCTTTCTTTACAAAAAAAAGATTAATTTTACTTTCGTTAATATCAATTTTTACTTTTGGTATATTAAAATATTATCCAGATATCAAGAATTTATCAACCCTCAGCATTCTGGATAATTCATTTATCATGGATCAAGAAAAAAAACTTTTGGAGATAGAAAATAAGATAGTTAGTAACAAAGAAAAATTAGATCTTTTGGAAGAAAAAGATGATGTCCTTCTGAATTTACAAGCTAAAATACTAGAGCTAAATACTGAGATTCAAGAAATTTCAGAAAAAAATAATCTAATAACCCAACAAAACAAGGAATTGATTGATTATATAGAATTAATCCGTGAAAAACCTAAAGATCTAGATGTAAAAATTGAAGAGCCCAAAGGAATACAAAAAGTACAATTAGATTATGAGGAGAAAATACTTTTTGATCAGCAGCAGAATAAGGATTCTATCTATGAAAGTAATATTAATACTGAGGCTATTAACGAGGCACCCATAAATAAATCAATTGACGATGAAAAAAATAATCTAGCAGCTTTGATAATTGATAAAATTGAAGAAAATGTGAGGGTCAAAGAAAATTTTGATGATGAAGTAGAACTTCTATTAACACTTGATTTGGATTATGAAAATATAGATAATTTGAAAAATATCTCAAATACCCCGATACCAACACCTGAGGAAATAATAAGCGAATTGGATAATTATTTAAAAGAAAATATAAACCTATATATAGGTAATAATAAATTGAAATCGAAATTTTTTGATATTTTATCTAGAGAAGTAAATGTAGCTCGTGTGAATTACAGTGATACCTCTCTTATAGAAGAATTGAAATCTAATATCTACAACGATGACTTGACTGATGCAAAGATCATTTTAAGCAAGTTAGAGTTTAGAGATGAATTAATAGATATATCAGAAAAGTTAGAATTAAGAACCGTTTACCTAAATGAATTGAATAATTTAAAGCTAAGGTTTGAAAATAATTGAAAGTACTTATGGGACTATAACTAATGATTAGATTATTTCTATTACTGGCTGCGCTCTTAGGATTGATTTACATTTTTAACTGGATGACTTCTTATGATGGTCAAATACTGCTTCAGGTCGGTGAATATGAGATTACGACATCAATTGTATTTTTTATAATAATATCAATATCAATTATTACATTTTCAATAATTACTTGGGTAATCTTGAGTTATCTATATTCACTTCCAAAAAAGATTCAGAAATTTAATCAAGAAAAAAAGAAACAAAAAATCCAAGAAGCTATCACAAGGGGACTTGTATACGCTTCCTCGGGTAATAGTATTGCTGCTGATGCAGAGATAAAAAAAATTGATCGTCTAATAAAAGATACAAAAGAAACAAAAGATATCATGACATTGGTTTTGAAAGCTCAGAATGCAAGTCTAAAGAAAGACAGGAACCAACTAAATAAAATATTTCAAACAATGGGTGATGTTGAAGAAACAAAAATGCTTAGCTATAGAGGTCTTTATACTCTCTCTAAAAACTCCAAAAATACGCAAAAATCAATTGAAATACTTAAAGATGCAGAAACTTATAATTCCAATGAGCCTTGGGTTATGGAGGAGATGTTAAAATGTTATTTGATGACAAAGAACTGGATTGGTGCTGCAGATATAATAGAAAAGAAATACAAAAATAAACTAATTCAAAGAAAAGATTATAATATACAAAAGGCGATTATACTTACTGCTCACGCAAAATCTATTGAAGAGGATAGTCCTGATGAGGCACTCAATTTTGCTTTAGAAGCCAATAAGTTAGATAAGAAACAAATAATTGCCACTCTCGTGAGTGCAAAAATTTTTTCAGAAATAGGAAATATTTCTAAAGCGGAAAAAATTATTTTTGATACATGGAAATTAAACCCACATGAAGATCTTGCATATATATTTAGCCATATAGTTCCTGGTATATCGCCGAAAAAAAGAATCGAAAGAATTGAGGCATTAATCAAAAAAACAAAATCAAATAATATAGAGGGTGCTGTTGCGCTCTCAAGGGCCTACATTGATGCAAAAAGCTTCGAGGAAGCAAGGACGGTATTAGAACCATATATAAATGAAGAATCTAGTAAAAGAATTTACCAACTACTAGCTGAGATTGAGATTACATTATCTGAAAGTCGTACTAAATCTGCAGAGTGGATGCGTAAAGCCATGAACTCAAAATATGATACAAATTGGTATATTGATGACTTTACCTCAAACGTTTGGCTTCCCTGTATACCAGATACTGGAGAGATTAAATCATTTATGTGGGGGGACTGTTTAATTAAATCAATTGATATAAACCATCAATATTTGGGTCATTTCGCAAATAATAAATTAATCCCAAATGACCAAAAAAACTCAGACATTAAAATAGATGACGTTGAAGTGGATGAGATTGAAGAAGTCAATATTATTGAGGCTGATAAAAAACAATCTGAGATAAAAAAAATAAATAAGAAATCTGTTAAAAAAGATGAATCCAAAGATATAGGAAAAACCAGTGCACCAGATGATCCAGGTATAATCAGCGAAGATGATATTAACGAGCTATAGTCGAAACATTGCAAATAGAAAAATATAATATTTTTTTATTGTATATTTGCTATAATAAATCAAAATATTTTTTATAAGCGTAAGTAAATCGACCCATAGCATTATTAGATAGAAGGATAATTAAATGAAATATAACTTACTCGGTAAATCTGGATTAAAGGTTTCAAATTTAGCAATAGGAACAATGAATTATGGAAAAGGTGATGCAAATCAGCCACTTTTTTCACTTGGTGTTAAAGAAGCAAAAAGAAATATTGATTTATGTATAGATGAGGGAATAAATTTAATTGATACATCCGATGGATATGCAAAGGGTGCATCGGAAGAAATCTTAGGGGATGCAATTAAAGATAAAAGGGAAGATTTATTAATTGCGTCAAAAGTGTGGAACCCAATGGGTGAGGGGCCAAATGATATTGGTCTTTCAAGATATCATATAATATCAGCTTGTGAGGCTAGCTTGAAAAGACTACAAACTGACAGGATTGATGTTTATTTAGCTCATAAATGGGATGGTATGACGCCTATAGAAGAAATTGTAGAGGCATTTGATAGTTTAATTAGAACTGGAAAGGTCAGATATATAGGTTGCTCTAATTTTTCTGGGTGGCACTTAATGAAATCACTTTCAGCTGCAGATAGAGCAAATCGAGAGCGTTTCGTTTGTCAACAAATTCATTATTCATTACAATCAAGAGAAGCCGAGAATGAGCTGATACCAATTGGGATATCAGAAAATATTGGCACTTTGGTATGGAGTCCATTAGCGGGTGGCTTGCTTACTGGTAAGTATAAAAGAGGGGAGGCTGGGCCAGAAGGTTCAAGGCACTTTGAACGTAAATGGAAAAATCCTCCGATTTATGATGAAGAAAAATTATATAATATAATTGATGTAATTATAAAAATTGGGCAAGAGCGATCAATACCGCCATCACAAGTAGCACTAGCTTGGCTTCTAACCAGACCAACTGTCACTTCATTAATTGTCGGTGGGAAGAGTGAAAAACAATTCAAAGAAAATTTACCAGCTGCAGATCTAATTTTGAGTGAGGAAGAACTCAATACATTAAACGACGTTAGTAAACCAAACCTACTATATCCATACTGGCACCAACAATTTATGGGGAAAGAGAGATTCTCAGAAGCCGATCTAGGCTTACATAAATGGCATTCAGGATATTAAATTCTTTTTATGAACTTGAGGTATCTATGTGTTGCAAGACATATCTGATCCACAGCACATAGGTGATTTTACTTTTCCGTGGCCTTCAGGGCACTCAGAAATATGAACATTACTACCATCTGGTTTTACGATTGTACTGTGAACTAGTTCTTGTTCACACTCACCACATGTCATAGTTCCAATACTCATTCCGCATTCATCACATACATATTTAGACATCTGTAAAATCCTTAATTTAAGATCAATAAATTACAACTAGGATAGGTATTTTTTACTCATCTACAGGCCCCCCTCCGTCTTTCCAGCCAGAGAAGCCTCCAACATTAGAGACAGACGTATAACCCATTTCAAGTAATGTTCTTCCAGTTAATGCAGCCATCCCTCCTGCACCACATACTAGAACAATATCAGCATCTTTTTGAAGTGACGCATTATGATGCGGGGTACTAGGGTCTGCTGCAAATTCTATGAAACCTCTAGGAATTCGAAGTGCACCAGCGATAGTACCAGATTTATTAATATCTAATCCATCACGTACATCAATAAAAACTGATTTACCCTCTTTGTGTTTTTCAATTCCAGTTGCAACGTCTATCTTTGGAACGATTTTATTAGCAGCTTCAAGCTCGGAGCTAGAGGTTTTAATCATAATTTTATCCTTTCCGGTTATCCTTGATAAATATTATTATTATTAGGTTAGCCAAGTCTATTTAGACTTGATAATTAGTTTAATAATAAATCAAAAAAATCATTAAGCCAAGTTTTTACATGATGGTCGTGAAGAAACCTTCCCTCAAAATGATATTTTCTCTGCTGAGCTCCATTCATAATTAGCCTATGTTCAGCTTTCACGAGCCATCTGTTGATCATAGCAAGCGTGAGTTCACTATGAAATTGTATTCCAAATGCATTTTCTTGATATCTAAAAGCCTGAGCATCATCTTCTTTCCCAGTAGCTAAAATATTTGCAGTTTTTGGTGGTTGCATCCATTCACGATGCCATTGATGAACAAATGGAGGCCATTTTAATAGTTTCTCCCCATATTCTGTTGGTACTATAGGGTAATACCCTATTTCTACATGATCTTTTATTTTTATGGATCCCCCTAAGCTACAGGCCAATAATTGTGCACCAAGACATATGCCAACGAAAGGGATATTTTCCTTTAATGGGATTTGTATCCAATCCTTTTCATATTTTATAAAATCCTCATCATCGTTAGCACTCATTGGTCCACCAAACATTACTGCGCCATCAAATTTCCCTTTGAGTGATTGAGGAAGCTGGTCGCCTAATGCAGGTCTTCTAATATCTAATTTATATCCGCGATTTTCTAGAAGTGTTCCTATCCGTCCAGGAGTCGAGGTTGATTGGTGCAATATAATAAGTATTTTTTTAGTCATTAATTGTATTTAAGAAGTCTTTTTTTATTTGTACCCTTTCTCGAGTTGCAATACCTATCAATTCAGCAACTCTCCAAACAAGGTTATTTTCGTATGGATCAAAATTTTGATCTGTAACAATGATTTGCCACATCATTTCCAATATTTTTTTTCTATCTTGGAGTGACAGCTCTTTCTTTATAATACTTGTATAACTGTATAAGTCAGTAGCATCTTTCTCTTCATTCAATCCCACAGATAAAAGTTCTGCTGAATCATTCTTACTAATTGAGAAATATTCAACAAGTAAATCAATAATTTTTTGCTCTTCCAGTATATGAAACTCATCATCAATTTTTGCTGTACGCACTAATATTGTTGATATTGCAATTTGCAAAGGGTTTGGAGTAAATTTTATCTCCGGTGCTTCTTGATTTTCTTTTTTAAATAGATTTTTTATAAAATTCATTGTAATTCCAATTTTTATAAGGAGTATATTAAATATATACATAATATATTTAATTTATATAAACAAAAAAAAAATATAATATAACAACTATGAATTTACAAAATACAGATCTTAATAAAAATTTTCAGTTGGGAGTCTTGGGATATCCATTATCTCATACATTATCACCAATCATTCACAACTACTGGATGCAAAAATATCAAATAAAAGGATCATATAATTCCTTAGAGATTCAAACCAATGATCTTACAACTTTCTTTAAGGATAATATTTCAAAATTTAAGGGTTTAAATGTAACCATTCCACATAAAATAAATGTATTTGAATTCATGGATGAAATTGATAACAGTGCAAAAGTCATTGGTGCAATTAATTGTATATCTATTAATAATGAAGGCAAGCTGGTAGGAGCAAATACAGATGCAGCTGGTTTTATGTCAGGACTTCGCAAGTTCATACCTGAAATAGGATTTGATAATTCTAATATCATGATTATTGGTGCCGGTGGTGCATCGCGTGCAGTTATTTATTCTTTATTATTAGAATCTGTTAAAAAAATAAGTATTTCTAATAGATCTAGAGATCGTTTAAAGGTAATTGGTAGAGATTTTAATGGAGTACTTAATCCTGTTGATTGGGATCAAAAAAGTAAAGAGATTTCAAATGCAGATATAATAATTAATTGCACGAGTCTCGGGATGCTAGGTAATGATAGCTTGGACATAGATGTAAGTTCATTTAATGAAAATGCGATTGTTATTGATCTTGTCTATAATCCAATAGAAACAGAGCTGATCAAATCTGCTAAAAAAAGAGGCCATAGAGTTTTAAATGGACTACCTATGCTTCTTCACCAAGCCGCATTATCATGGAAAATATGGTTTGATATTCTTCCAGATATTGATAATGAATTACTCAGTATTATTGAAGGTAAGTTAAAAATTTGAAGATACTTTCATAATAAGTTTTCATACTTATTGCCAATTAAGCTCTCAATAGCCGATGCTACAGACAATAATTTTACTTCAGAATATGCGGGAGCAATTAGCTGAAGACCAATTGGCATATTATTATTATCGAGTGCGACTGGTATTGTTATTGCCGATAAACCAAGTAGATTTATTGGCGAGGTATTCCTTAGCATTAGTCCATTAGCCTCTGAATATTTTTTTGGGTCAATTAATTCTCTCACTTCAGGGGGAGAAATAGGAACTGTTGGAGTAAGAATAATATCAAATTCATCGAATTTTTCTTGAATTGATAGTGATATATTTTCAAGACGGTCTTTACGTTGCAAATATTCTATTGCAGAAAAAGAATGTAGATCTTTAATTCTAAATGACACATTTGGATCAAGTGAGTCTTTCATTTGAATCATTTCACCATTAATGAATGATGCAAACTCAGCTGCAGCAAGCCCACCTTTTGTAAATAAGTGGTAAGACTCATCAATTTCATCGATTGACTTAATATTTATTACTTTATTTTTTGATTCAATTTTCTTTATTATTTGCAGTATTTCTGTATCAATTCCGTCCTCACATTTTTCAAAGAACCAATCATAAGTTGCTACAGTAAATTTAATATCTTTATTTATCACATCATCTTTTGTTTTTGTATGATAGAACTTTGTTTTATCCAATTCTTCAAAAGTATAGATAGCATCTTCAACTGTATTAGTTAATATACCTGGTGTATCAAAGCTTTTACTTAGTGGAACAATACCATCAGTTGACCATCTATTTTTTGTTGTTTTTAAGCCAACATTCCCTGTCACAGAGGCTGGTATTCTCACGGAGCCTGCGGTATCAGTTCCCAGTGCAACCGAAGCAGTATTAGAACAAAGGCTTACACCTGCTCCTGCGCTTGATCCACCAGGAGCTCTATGGTTTTTTTTATCCCATGGGTTGATTGGTGTCCCCCAATGTGGATTTATACCAACACCACCAAAAGCAAATTCAACAGTATGAGTTTTACCTGTAAAAAGTGCATTATTTTGCTCTAAGATATTTATTATTGGACCTTGGGCCTCCCATTTTTTAGGAAGCTCTTTTGGTGTTCCAGCCCTTGTTTTATAACTGTCTACTCCATATAAATCTTTTACAGAAATTGGTATTCCAGATAATGCAGAGAATTTATTATCTTTCAAATCTGCATCTATTTTTAATGCAGATTGAATAATTCTCTCATCATTAAATTCAACAAAAGCATTTTGACTAGAGTTTGAAGACTCGTAATTACTAATAACTTCTTCCGCAATGTTTACAACCGATATCTCACCTTCATATAGGCTTTTATTAATATGGGATATTGGGTTTCTTGCTAAAATATTTTTTTTCATTTCACTTTACGCTTCTTTTAGCTAATATGTATTTATTTTATAACATAATTGAATTTTTAGAGGGAATAAAATGTCTCATAGTGTAATTGATACACCTAAATTAGGTGATAGCTTAAATAGATATGGACCAACATCGGCAAGAAATGTATCTACAAACAAAATTAAAATGGACTCTGTCACTATTGACACACATGCGCATGTCCTAATTCCAGAAGCCCATGATTTTATTAGCCCGTTATACAATTTAGGAGATATCCCGTTTGTTCATAACTCTAGTGCAGAAACACTTAATATTCAGCAAATACAAGATAGGGACAGAACTGTAGCCTTATCAAGCATTCCAGATCGCCTAGAGTTATTGGAAACACAGGGTATAGATATACAAGTCATAGCATCTGTTCCTAATCAATGTTACTACATGGCAAAAGGTGAAGATGCGAATAAGGTTTCAAGGTTAGTCAATGATGGAATAATGAAATGGGTGGATGCGCATCCGGATAAATTTGTTGGCTTAGGTACCGTTCCCCTGCAAGATCTTTCAATTGCACTTGATACTCTCGACTATATAAAAAATGAGACAAGCATAAAGGGGTTGCAAATTCTAACAAATGTAAATGGTATGGAGATATCTGATAAATCTCTTGAAAAATTTTGGGCAAAGGTTGAGGAATATGAATTTGGAGTAATGCTTCATCCTCTAGGCTTTTCGCATGGTGAAAGGTTTGGGAACTATTATTTTACAAATGTCATAGGAAATCCACTAGATACAACAGTTGCCCTTCATTATATAATTTTTAATGGTTTGTTAGAGAGATATCCAAATTTAAAAATATTAGGTGTTCACGGGGGTGGCTTCTTACCTGCTTACTCAGGACGTATTGATCATGCTTGGGGGGCAAGGAAAGATTCATTTGGAAATCTTCCAAATCCACCAACTAGTTATTTAAAGAAATTATATTTTGATACAACAGTATTCACACATGAACAGTTAGAATATCTAGTGAATAATTATGGTGATGATCATATTGTCATGGGAACAGACTATCCTTATGATATGGCCGAGTACTTCCCAGTGCAGCATATTGTTGATAGTAATCTCACTGATGAGCAAAAGAAGAATGTTGTAGGCCAGACTGCACTCAAATTATTTAATATTGAATAATATTAGATACTTGTAAGCTTTCTGTCTCTCTCTGTTGAAGTTTTTGATTCTTCTTCCTTGGCGTATTTTCCTGTGAGTTGAGGTGTATGTGCACCTTCAAGTCCCCTATCTTCGATATGAGTTTTCCTTGTAACTCTCTCCCAGGTGCGTTTTAATGGGTCACTTACATTGAAGTTTAGAGTACCAATTTTTTCAATTTCTAATTCAACTTTATCCCCGTCCATAAATGGATTCAATCCTCTATGATTAGTACCTGTTGCGATAATATCACCTGGTTCCAGAGCATGTATTGAGCTCAACCATTCTATGCAACGGGGTATCTTATGAGCCATGTCATCGGTATTAAAGTCTTGCATAACTATACCGTTATTACGGAGCAAAATTTGGAGATTCTGTGGATCATTAATTTCATCTTTGGTTACTAAATATGGCCCAATAGGTGTATAACTTGCACGAGATTTCATTTGAAAAAAGAAGTTTGAAGCAATGAGACCCCTTGCTGAGCCATCAATTAGATTTGTATAACCAAATATATAATCCATGGCGTCTTTTTCACTCACATTTTCAGCTCTTTTACCAATCACAATGGCAAGCTCAGCTTCGCCTTCAAAAATTGTTGCAGGTATATCAGTTAATTCCATTGTATCGCCATGTCCAATGACAGTACTTGTTGCTTTATGAAATGCGTTAATTGGTGCTGCTTCTTTTCTAGTGCCATCTTCCATGTAATTAACAGCCATACAATCTATATTAGATGGTCGCGGACATGGGCTTCTTAGCCTTACGCTATTAATATCAACTCCATCATTATTATTAACATAGTCCTCAATAAGGTCTTTATAATTATCGTACTTCTCAATCAGTCCATTGATTAGATCTCTAGAGTCTCTATTGGGTATGTCCGAAAGTTGATCTGTTATATCAATGACTTTATTTTCTATTAAAACACCAAGTCTGAAGTCGTTAAAATATAGAAATTTCATTTTTTTTATTCTCCATAAATCTTTTTAAGATAAATCTTCTTCTGTTACGTCACCAAGATAGACATATCCGGTTTCTTCAACGCTACCAGAGCCAATATACAGCCCGACAGCATGGATTGGCTCAGTATCACTGGTATTATAAAGCCAGTGTTCTACACCTGCCGGTATATAATGAAAATGTCCAGCTTCTATTTCTGTTCTCTCTCCCCCAGCACCGGCTATTCCTTTTCCTGAAACGATATAATAAATTTCTTCACAATTTGTATGCATATGTTTTTTATGAATTGCTTTTGGCATAAATTTTGCATTAAAGACAGTAGTTGTTGAACCATTTTTTTTACTAATTGGTAATCGAAAATCTGTTATGGACCAGCCATCCCCTTCATCCATTTTTTCTGGTTCAATATCATCAATATGAACTAATATTCCTTCGCTAAAGCCGACTCTTTGAGTATTTAAGTCATTATCTGTAACGGGACCACAATATTCATACCCTGTATCTTCAACATCTTTTGCTCCTAAATAGAATCCTATAACTTCTGCGTCAGAATCTTGAGTTTCATTATGAAAAAAATGCTCAGAATTTGCTGGCATCAATCTAAAATGTCCTGCGCGTACGTTTGTTCGACCAGATCCTTGTCCCACGACACCATGACCTCTCAAATACATAGCAATTTCTGGACATCGAGAGTGGAGATGTTTACTGTGAGTAGAACCCGGTTTGAAAATAGAGTGAAAAACTGTTGTTGACGAACCACTTTCACCAGTTATTGGTAATTTAAATTCGGATATATTCCAGCCATCTTTAGATTCCATCTTTGCAATTGGAACATCCTTAATATGAATTGGAGGATACTTCATTTTTTTTCCTTAAATAAATTTGTCGATCAGCGTAATTAACCAGCCATATACAATTGCTCCAAGTATTGCTCCATATATTAGAAACTGACCCGGACCTGGTATTTCTCTTTTTCCTCGGTAAAGGATCCAAGAAAATTGAATTATTCCAAGTAAAGCACCAAGCATAAACCATTTATAATCTAATAGATCCATTATTTAACTATAAATTCATTTGCAATTATAATCCATATAGATAATAGCAGTCCACCAATAATTGTAAACCATCCGTTCCAATTAAGACCCGCATGGAGAGGTGATACTTTACCGAGTTTTGCAATTAGTAACGTTGATGCGGTATAAGGGGAGCTTATACCTGATAATGCCCAGCCAGCTGTTAATGCTAATATAATACTATTTGGAGAAATCCCTAAAATATCTGCATTTGGAATTAGGGGTCCTATTAAATATACTGAAAGTATGGGGTTCATTCCAATTTGTCCAAATAGTGGCATTATCCATACAATGGAAACTAATATTAATATTGGCGATAACGACTCTAAAAAAGATAATTTATCACTTGCCAATATATTAATTAAACTAGATGCCATTATTCCAATAAATGCTGCCATAATTAATATAACAAGCTCAGATTTATAATCATTGATGTCATCTTTAACATATTCTAAAACTTTTCTTTTTGTTCCATAGTAAATCTTTTTTGATGATCCAGAATTCTGAATTGAGATCCAGATTAAACTATAGAGAGGAACAACTAACATTACGACGGGAACTGCGTTTAGATTTGTAATATTTTGCATCAAGAAAATAATGCCTAATAAAGATGTAAATATGAAGAAGAGCGGTAAGACTGCAACCCAACTATCACGCTGTAAAGGTGGATTTTCTAATATTTGCTTTTTATTCTTACCATTATTACGGGAGTCTATTATCCACCCAAGAAATATAAGGATTAAGGCGCTTATCACACATGAAAAAGCGGCACCATTCCAGCTAGACCCAGGTATTATTGAGGTAGTGATAGCTATAGAATAGGTAAGTGGAGACCAACAAGTCATAGCAATAAAACCCCTTTGAACTGCAATTAACATAGATTTTCTTTTGATCTTTCGTAACTCTGGATCTAATTCTTGTTGACTTCCCTTTTCAGCCAAACTTCCAAGAAGTGATATTGAACCAAAGCTCAATAATACACCAAATATATGCCCACCAAATGTTAGAGATAAATACCGTATATTAGTTTTTTGTTCAGCTAAGAATTTACCACATCTTTCCATTCCGGAGGAACTTGCAGCCGCTTTGCGTAAGCATTGCAATGATAAAAAAAATGCAACAACAAATGATGATTTTATGAGTGAGTCGGTAATAAGAACTAGGGCTTCTTCGGTATAGTAAAACGATAGTAATATTAAAAATATTCCTAATATTATAAAGATTTTTCGAGATATTGTTAAGTTATTCAGTGAAACAAATAAATAAAAAACAATCGCCATAGAGGCGATTAGATATGATGATTTAAACCCTAGCCACTCAGAAACTATTACTGAGACCATAATCAGAATAAGTATTATCGAAGAAAGAAATTTGAAAATCTTCTCATTTGATTGATATATAGCTATGAAATTCATTCGATTATATTAATTATTTTGGCTTAAATATTAGAGTAAATAGAATAATTGTAATGAAAGCAAGTGAAGTCGTTATCAGCTGAGCTACGCTGAATACAAATGAAGAATTTTGTTCAATATTTGCAAGTGCTACAGTTAAAATAGCACCCCAACCGAAATGAATAAAACCACCTAAAGCAGACGCAGTCCCAGCTTTTTCAGGTTTTACGGAATTTAAAGCTTTATAAAAACAGTTACTCATCAACATTCCAGTGCCGAAATTTGAAATGGCAAACGCGATAAGAACAGGAAGTGGAGTTTGAACCTCGCTTATTCCAAATGACAGTTGGAGTATTCCGCCTGAAATACTCATTATTCCGCCAATTATGATTATTGTATCAATGGAAATATAATCCATTAATTTTTTTGAGGTGAATGTTGCTAATACAAAAAGAGATGGCATAATCATGAAAAAGAAACCAAATAATTCTGGTGAGACACCCATCACAACCATAAATATAATAGGGGATGAAACCACATAGGCTTGCATTGCTCCGCTTGCGAAAGCAACGATTAAACTATAAATTGTAAATTCTCTATTCATTAATAATGCACGATAATTAATAACCAGAGTTTTAAGTGTTGGAGGATCTCGCCTATCCTTTGGCAAGGTCTCTTTTAACTTGAATATTATAAAATACATTACAACAAGACCACTTAATGTGATAAATACAAATGGTGCCCTCCAACCATACCATGACGTTAAAAAACCCCCAAGAAAAGGTGCTATGATTGGGCCAACAGCCATAGCAATAGTTAATATTGCCATCGCCTTTGCTGCCTCTAAACCATCGGAAGTGTCACGAATTATAGCTCGGCTAATAACGAGCGTTGAGCATGCGCCGGTTGCTTGTGCTACTCTGCAGAATAGTAATGTCTGTATATCATTAGCTATTGCGCAAAAAAAGCTAGCAAGAGTGAAGATTATGATACCCAAAAGCACTATTGGCTTTCTTCCATACTTGTCGGATAAGGGACCTATCATTAGTTGAGAAATAGCAAAAGCGGCAAGATAGGTTGGTACCATTGTCTGGACCAATGAACGGGAAACATTTAATTCTATCGCAAGCTCTGGTAAACCAGGTAAAAACATTGTTGATGCAATTTGACCTGCAAACAATAGTGTGAATAAAAGAGCATTTGGAACAACTTTTGTTTTTACCTCTGAAACTGGCATTATATTTTAAGGGGTCTTTTATTAATTGTTAAAATGACTTGAGTAATTATTACTAATATTATTCCGAAAATACCAACATAAAAAAAAGTATTCGATATTCCATAAATATCAGAAAAAATACCGTTTAAAATCGAACCAATCGCATTCCCTCCTATTGCCGTTGCCAACCATAAACTTGCAACTCTTGCTCTGTAGGTATCTGTTAATTGCATTTGAACTGTCGATTGCATATCAATCGCAACATTGGTAACAGCTGCACCACCAATGAATGCTGTTAATAAAGCCATATTCCAGCTATCAGCTTGACCAAGCATTGTGACAGATAATAGTCCAATAATAAGAGAACCTTTTGCAACCCACGGGATGCCGTTATCGTTGTAAGTCTTCTTCCGCGATGCAATTAGAAAAGCACTTATGAGAGCTCCTGCCCCTGCAGAAGCCATTATATTACCCAATCCTTCTGCTCCCATATTAAATTTACCATCTGCTAGAGCAGGAAGTAGTTCGTGGCATCCACGGATTATTACTGAAGATATTAATGTTAGTATAATACACTCAAGGATTATAAAATTCTTATATGCAACCTTGGCTCCATCATATAATTCGTATAAGAAATTTGAATCCTTAGATTTCTTTTCACTATTTTTAGGTGCTAGCTTTATTAAAGATAAAGTAATAAGAGCAGGTAAAAAGAAGATTGTAGAAATCAAAATTGTATATTTTGTTCCAACTAAGCCAATCATTATTCCACCAATACCCGGACCGATAATACGGGCAACTTGAAAATTCATAGCGTTAAAAGCAACAGCATTTGCAATTGTTGGTTTGTCGACAATTCTTGGAACAATAGTTTGTCTTGCTGATCCGTGCGCACTATTTGCAGTGCCAATTACTAAGGCTACAAAACATAGTGTTGAAATTGACAGAGTTTCCGTGACATGCATGAGAAAAATTGTGAATGCCATGAGAGCTTGAATTAGCTGAGCTAGGATTGCAGTTCGAAGAGGCTCAATACGATCTAATAATACACCAAAAAAAGGGATCGTAGTTATGTACGGAAGAAATAAGAAGAAAGATAATAATCCAACGTATGTACTCGAACCTGTAAGGTCCCAAGCAATCCAGCTTATGACAATTCTGGTAATCCATACAGCTAGCATAGATGGTGTCATACCAAATAAATAGTATCGAAAATACTTATTGTGAAGCGCAGGGTATCGAATGGTTTTTCCTTTTATGGATAAATATCGAGGTGTTTAATTTATAATTTACTATATTATTCTATACAAATTCAAATAAATTGTTTAAGAAATTTATATTGTGGAACAGATAAATAAACAAATAGAAACTATTAAAAATTTCTCAGAGCAGAAGATTATTCTGTCAAAAGAAAATACTAAGATCTCATTTAGAATCTGGGGTCAATCAGGTCCTATCCTTGTCTTATTGCACGGTGGCTATGGATCTTGGATGCATTTTTTGAAAAACGTTGAAGAATTATCAAAAAATTTTCAGGTAATAGTCCCCGATATGCCAGGATTTGGTGAATCGGAACCTCTCCCGAAAGTTCCAAATCTCGATGAGTATGCTCAAACCCTAGTTGATGCCCTCTCCTCCCTCACTAATGGTTGCAACTATAATATTATTGGTTTCTCTTTTGGTTCAGCAATTGGATCGCATATGATTAAGTTTGCAGGAGATAGCGTTAATCGCTTAACGCTCGTTGGCTATAATAGAACAGGAAATATGCCGTTTAAGAGACCCAAAATGTTAAGTTGGCGCGCTGCAAAAACGGAAGAAGAATTAAATACGGCACAAAGACATAATTTATCTGTCATGATGATACATAAACAAGAAAAGATAGATGATATGGCTATCAATCTACAGACTCTAAATACAAAAGGAGCAAAAGTAAGAAGTCTTGAGATTGTTGCATCGCATGATCTACCAAACAGGATCCTAAATATATCTCAACCTATAGATATAATCTGGGGTGAATTTGATGTTACATTAATCAATGGGATTGATGATGCTCAAAATAGGATGAAAGAATTAATTCCTGATGTTAAATTTCATATAATCCAAAATTCAGGGCATTGGATTCAGTTTGAGGAGTATGAAAAATTTAACTCAACTATTGAAAAGATTTATCTCTAAAACGAAACTAATATTTATTATTCAGACTCCAGCACTTGGATACCATATCCAAACCCTAAGTCTAATATCGATACAATATTTTTACTACTTGTAAGGGTAACATACTCAGAAGCTGTATCAGGGATCCAATCCTCCTCCTCTTCTTCAAGAAATGAGTCGGCTCTCTCCCATAATAGATTTCCATCCTTATCGACTCTTACCAATAATGCTCTCCATGTTCCTCTGGGGTCTTCTTCACATTGGGCAAATAATTTTTTATTTCTTTTGTGCTCATAACAATGCGTTCCGGTCCCGCAAGCTATAACCGCACCACCATCATTCATGGATTCTATCCCCCAACATTCATCATATATAATTTTTTCATTTCCTCTTCCAAGATCTGCAAATATACTATCTCCCCCTGATGGGTTACCATATAATTCATCCCATAGAATAGAACCATCCATTGACACCTTTGTTATAATGGCATCAATGCCTCCTTTTTCTCCACCGTTATGCCCAGTAATAAGGTATCCATCAACTTCACCGTTTATGGTTGAAATAGCAATATCAGTTACTTCTCCATGGTCAGAGTATTTTTTTGACCAAATTTGATTACCTTCTTGGTCTATTTTTATAATCATTGGAGTAGCACCTTTTTTTTCTGAAGTTGCAGCAGCAATAACATAAGCTTGCTCGTCATGACTCTCTTCTATTGCCAAACCTATCATCGAGTTTCCAATTTCTGTTTCCCAAGAGGGATTTTCGGGAGCATTATCTGCCTTTAATTGTCCTTCATTAAAATACATTAAAAAAGTGTTCCCCGAATAAGGATTTCCATATGATTTAAAGCCTTCTAGACTTTCACTCTTTGCGTTTGTTACTCCCGTTAGTATAAGACCATTATCGCGGGTTATAGATGCAGATACAAAAGAGCTATCTTTATTTTTTTTTGCAGATGGATACGACATTTCCCATATCAAACTCCCATCAGATAAATCTAGCTTTGCTAAGTATCTATTCACAACTCCTTCTTTACTAGATAAATGTCCAGCTACGAATACAAAGCCATCTAAAGATGCACTCGCATTGGCAGCATCTAATTTACCGTCTGAGCCAAAAATATAAGTCCATTCAATATTGAAATCATCTTCTGGGTGGAGCCAAATATTACCTTCTTCATTTTTAAGGTATGGAAATTTTACAACAAACCCATCATGGGATTCTTCATTATCAACACTTTTCCCAGATAAAATATAGCCATTTTCTTCAACAGAAATTCCATGAACAGCATGTGGGTCCGAGTCCTCTCCACAGCATTGATCTGTTACCATAAAGTATTTAGTTTCTGGAGGTTCTATAGCTAATGAGATAGAGCTAATGATTAAAAATATAGGGGTTAAAATATATTGAGATAATCGCATATTATTCTCCATTTAGTTTATTAAAGTCTGACAAAATAGCTCTCTTTTATTCTTTTGACCAATCAATGAAAGATCCATAACCAGGATGTTTAAAATCGCAGGGCACTTCAATAAGAGTAGGTCCAACATTATTTAATGCTACATTAGCTGCCTCACCTACCTTTGATAGATCATCAACACGAATTGCGTTTGCACCAAACGATTTTGCAAGGCCAACAAAGTCTGGAGATTTAATATCCACTCCGCTTCTTCTTCCATATAAGTGATCTTGATGACGTCTTTCAACTCCATAACCTTGATCATTGAACACAAAAAGAATAACTGAAATTTGATGTTCTACGGCTGTCATCAAATCTTGAATCGTGAACATTACTCCGGCATCACCATGCATTGCAACTACTGGAACGTCTGGTCTTGCAACTTTAGCGCCTATTGCCGAAGGAAGCGCAAATCCCAATGTTCCAAAACCAGAAGGGACAAACCAAGTTCTTGGAAGATATGTTTTCCAATAAGAGCGCATCCAAAACACAATAGTTGTTGGATCATTAAAGACAATAGTCTCCGGAGGCAATGCAGAACGTAATTGATCAAGAACCTCAACCTCAACAGGCTTACCAAGAGCTCTATGGATTCTATCAAGCAAGGCTTTTATTTCAGGCTTACGTTCTGCGGTATTAAATTCAATTTTCTTGCTATCAATAATTGTGTTAATTCTACCAAGGGCATTTCCAAGGTCACTAACAACACCTAAATTGACAGGGTGGTTTCTTCCCAGTTCCGCTGGATCGATATCAATCTGAATAACTTTACCTGGAAACTTTAATGTCCAACCACCAGTTGGGAAGTAGGATAATCGACTACCAAGGATAATAACAAGGTCTGTATCATCTATAAACTCTCTCACAGGTTTTTCATTACTCCAATTTCCGACATGTAAGGGGTGATCGAAAGGTATAGATCCTTTGCCTGTTTGTGATGTAATGACTGGGGCATTCAAAGTTTCTGCAAATTTTATTAATTCTTCTGAGCAATCAGCATGGACGACTCCACCACCTGACCATATCATCGGTTTTTTTGATTGATATAATGCGTCAACGATTTGATTTAATTCCTCATCCGTGGCTTTTCTTCTGTGACTGGATGATTTCTCCCCAATGGATATATCGCTATGTATCTTGAATGCATCACCGCCTATCTCGACCATTGCAGGCTTAGGCCTTCGGCTTTTAAGAGCTGTTGCCGCGGTTCGGATAGAGTCAGGAATTTCATGAGGCATTGTTGCCTGATAGCCAAAATCGATAACTGGTCTAAATATTCCATATTGATCCCTTACATCATGAAAATAACCACGGCCTTTTGCTCTTACGTGAGCTGGATTATCATTTAAAAGATGCAAAATTGCAGATGAGTCATTGTGGGCTGTTCCCATTGCAGTTAACGTATTTAGTGCTCCGGGTCCACCACTTGTGAGGGCAACTCCAATATTTCCAGACGCTCGATAATAACCATCTGCCATAAACACAGCACTTTGTTCATGTCTAACGTTAATCGCTTTAATGGAGGGATGATCTAAGAAAGCATCATAAACACTTAAGGTATCAACACCCGGGATACCAAAGATATTAACTAAACCTTCATTCACCAGAGATTCTACTAGTATATGAGCCCCTGATCTTTTTTTCATTATCAAATCCCTTCCTAAATATAAAATTTTAAAATATATTATAACAGATTTTGAAATATTCTACTAAGTTTGTAAAGGATAATTAGCATGGTTGAAACCGCAGCACTTCCAGAAGGAACCAAGAGACATGACCCTGAAGTTGTAAAAAACTTTTTGGCAACAGCTCTTATTAGAGCTGGTGTAAAACCAGGTGATGCAGATTTAGTATCAGACGTTCTTGTTGGAGCTGATCTTAGGGGTGTACGCAGTCATGGAGCTGCACGGCTTAGCTATTTTATAGTCCGCCTTGAGAAAGGAACTCTGAACCTTAATCCAAAAATGGATATAAAGATGAATACAAAAACAACCGGTCTTTTAGATGCTGAGGATGGAATTGGAATAATTGCAGCAAATAAAGCAATGCAAAGATCTCTTGAAATTGCAGAGGAGTATGGCACAGGTTTTATTGGTGTTGCAAATTCTAGTCATTTTGGTTTTGCTGGATACTGGTCTGATTTAGCAATGAAGAGAGGGTTTATTGGGATATCCATGTCAAATAGTGGTGGTAGAACTACCCCAACATATGCAAGAGAGTCTATGCTGGGAACAAATCCGATGTCAGTAGCGATACCTGGCGGTGAATCGACGGATTTTTTACTTGATATGGCAACCTCGACTGTTGCTGTTGGGAAAATTGAGACTGCACTTCGTGAAGGTAGGGAAATCACGGATGGCTGGGTATCTCCAACGGGTGATACACCTGACCTTGATGATAACGGAGTATTAACATATGGAGCCCCATTGCTTCCTTTGGGTGGTTCAGGAATGGAAACTGGGGGACATAAAGGTTATGGTTTAAACTTGATGGTGGAATTGCTTTGTGGTGCAATTACGGGCACACCCTTTGCTGACAGAATAAAAGGTGCAAGAGGTACTGAAAGACCGGCCATGGGACATCTTATGGGTGCCATAAGGCTCGATGGATTTCGGGATCCAAAAGAAATACAAGATGAGATGAATGCTACCTATGATATTCTCAGAAATGCCAAGAAAGAACCTGATCAAGATAGGGTATATATACATGGTGAACCAGAGGCAATCGCTATCGAAGAAAATATGAGATTGGGTATACCTATTACCCCTGCCGTGAATGAACAGCTAGAAAAGATTGCAGAAAAGTATGGAATTAATTCTGTTCTAGAGTAACTTCATGATTGGAAGCGATGCCTCTATTCCAAAGGGATCATTACTATTTTCTTATAAGCTTCAGACTTCTTTAAATTTTCATACCAACGATCAATATTTGGAGTTGAGGGCCTATCCTCAACTATAGTATGAAAACGATGTATTACAGGACCAAGTGGTATATCTGCTATAGTGAGAGTATGTCCACCAATATATTCCTTACCCTCAAGGTGTTTTTCCAAAATTTTCCAATGTCGATTTCCAAGTTCTATATTTTCGTTGATTTTGTTCCAATCTCTATCCTCAGGACTTGTTCGAATAATGCCATGATAAATTGGTCTCATCATTGGATTTATAGCAAATAATTGCCAATCCATCCATAGTTCTAATTTAGCTCTCACACCATCATCTGACGGAGACATCGCATCAAAACTATATTTTTTGGCCAAGTATCTTACAATAGTATTTGACTCCCATAAAACTATATCATCATCGATAAGTGTTGGAACAAGTCCCATAGGATTTAAATCTAAATATTCTTTTTCTTTGTTTTTTCCAAATTTACCACCAACATCTTCTTGTTGGTATGGAATTCCAAGTTCTTCTAGTATCCAAGTGACTTTCATCACATTCCCAGACGTATTTCTTCCCTTAACTGTAATCATTTCTCGAAACTCCTATATTGCATATTTTTCTATTTTTTCTTCATCAACTTCAACCCCTAATCCAAGCCCTGGGTTTATCATAAGCTTTCCATCTCTAATGGACATTGGATTTAGAATGATATCATCAGCTAAATATTGAATACTTACATTACTGAACCAATCTAATTTATTTACGACTTTTGAGATATGCCCAATACAAGCTGCACTGATCGATGAGTCACCTGCTTTACCACTAATATTCACGTGCATATTATTATCTTTCATAAAATCAATAGCTCCGAGGAGATTTTTTATGCTACCAAATTTAATCAATTTTAAACTTGCTCCTTCGGCAGCATTCATATCTTTATGAATAGATAGGTCTTCCAAAGAGTGAATACCTTCATCAGCACTTAAAGCTGTGGACATCAACTCATTACATGCTTTCATTGTTTTAATATCGTAACCATTGACAGGTTGTTCCATGTAATCTAACCCAGCCTTATCAATCAATGAACAGAACAGTAGAGCACTCTTCCTATTATAGCCGGCATTACCATCAGCTGTGAGTTGAACTTCATTTCCAAGCGCCACTCTTAGTCTTTCAGCTCTTTGAAGATCTTCTTTAATTGTCTTTGCTCCAACTTTGATTTTAAATGCTTTAAATCCCTCATCTCTTTTCTTCTTTGCTTCTTCAATTTCATTCTCTGATCCTGCAATTCGCCAAATTATTGGTAGGTCAGATCTTTTTATTTTTCCTATTATTTCAGAAAAGGATTTCTTTTGGGTTCTCGCAAATAGATCAATTAGAGCAGCTTCTATAGATGATTTTGCAGCAGCATTACCATAGATAGATGTTTGAACTAAATTTGAAATAGATTCATATGATTGGATTTCAACTCCAACTAAAATCTCTTTCATATAATTAATTGCTTGTATCATTCCAACAGAACTTTCTCCTGTCATCGACAAGGAGGCGGCAGCTTCACCCCAACCAAAATCTCCGTCAGAACTTTTTACCCTGACCAAGATACTATTGCTTCTTTCAATAGTAATATTTGACATATGTATGGTTTGCCTGAGAGGTAATCCAATATTATAGATTTTTATGTCTTTAATTTTGAACATTAATTAATCTAAAAATTAATTTTTAGCTTTCTAATATTTACGAGCATCCAACTGAAGAATATTCCTTCAATAATTACAAGCATACCAAAAGCATAATTATAAGCAACTTTTGGATAAGAACCTAAATCGTTTGGACCCCAGATATCTAGAATGAACCCAATACTGAATTGAATTAAAAAGACCATTAAGAATGTTGAAACGGCAATTGTAGATATTGATCTTGCAGAATAGCCAGGGGGATATGTTTTATTGAGAATGGGATGAACTAAAACACCAATATTTCCAGTAAGACCCAGAATAGCCCACTGCCAATAACCGTCAGTATCGATATTTAGAGCAAAGGATATCTGAATAAGAAATAAAGCTAATAATCCTATCGCAAGATATTTTGCTCTGTTAAATCCACGTTTTGATAAATAATCAACAAGCGCACCATTCCCTAAAGTTCCAAAAGACATAGCGATTGCGACAATTAGTAAGCGAATTCCGATTTGTTCCTGTGTTAGGCCCGCGACATCTGACATCCAGCCATTAGCCCACAGACCTTGGATAGAAAAGAAACTTGCAAGTCCGAGGGCAGATACAGGAGCAAGAGTATAGAAATTCTTATTTTTAATAATTTGCATATAGACGTAAAAATTGGACTCTTTATCAGATTGAACTTCTATCTTCTTTTCTGGCATTAAAAATATGACTAAAATTAGAAGTAAAAAACAAATAATAAACCCTATAAGAAAGAGATCTCTCCAGTGATAGGTGGTCATGAAGATTTGAAGCGGCTTTGTGGATAGAATTGCACCAATCGATCCAGAAAATAAAATCATTCCATTAGCGGTTGCCCAAAACTGACTTGGGAACCAAATAGTAACAGATTTTAAAGCCGTAGTTAGACAAGATCCAATGCCAAATCCTAAGAAGGCTCTGCCAATAACTAGCATTATGTAGCTATCAGCATATGAGGTCAGAAGACAGCCAGCTATTGCTAGTAGAATTTCCCAAATGAATATTTTCTTAGGGCCAAATTTATCTAATAGGATTGCTAGCGGGATATATTGGATTGCTCCGGAAAAGAAGAAGATACTTGTTAAAAAGCCTATTTCTGTAGCATTTAGTGAGAATGTTGCTGATAACTCAGGTGCAAGAATTGCGTTTGTATTCCTCAGAAAGAAAGACAACATATATCCAACACCAAATGGAATGATAATTAGAAATATAAGTTTCATTTTATTGTAGACCATAATTTTATTACATGGCATTATTTAGACCGACTGTCTATAGTTTTGTATGAAGTAATAGGGATTAAAATGATGAATAAGAAAATTGCAGTTTTAGGGACTGGGGCAAATGGAAGTAGTGTGGCGGCTGATCTTACTAGTAACGGACTTGATGTAAAATTAATTGATCAGTGGCCAGAACATGTTGAAAAGATGCGTAAAGATGGCCTCAAGATTGAGATGCCAAATAGAACATTAGAGACTAATGTTGATGCTTTTCATTTATGTGATGTAGCAACATTTTCAGATAAATTTGATATAGTGTTACTTTTTGTAAAAGCCTATGATACTGCATGGGCATGTGAGCTAATTAAACCTTACTTAAAGGATGATGGGATTTTGGTTGGGGTACAAAATTGTATGATGGCTGAGTTAATCTCAGATATTGTTGGTGCAAATAGAACTATTGGCTGTGTTGCTGAATTATCCTCAGAGCTATTTAATCCTGGTGAAATTAAGAGAAATACTCCACCCGAAGGTACTTGGTTTGGATTAGGAGCTCTTTCTCCTGAAATGGTGAACCGTATTCCAGAAGTAGAAGAAGTGCTTAAATTTTCTGGTAAGGTTGGAATAAGTGAACAAATTTTATCTGCTAAATTCATGAAGCTCGTGGTAAATGTGATGGGTATGGGCATGAAAGCTATTGGCGATATGATGCCTTCCGAGGCTTATGCTATAGAAGGCATGAAAGATGTGATGCTACAAGCTGGAGAAGAGGCATTAAAAGTAGGCGAAGGTCTTGGATATAAATTAGAGCCTATTATGGGTCTCTCAAAAGAAGATATAGATAGTTCAAATAGAGTCCATGAGCTTCTTTTAGATACTGTATCAAAACATGTAGGTCCAACGGCCTTAAATACCGTACTTCAAGATCATAGAAAGGGACGGCTTAGCGAGGTTGATCTTATAAATGGCTGGGTTTCCGAAGGAGGAAGAAAATTAGGAATAAGTACTCCGGTCAATGATATGATCGTAGAAATGACAACTAAGATCCATGATGGGACTCTTCACCCATCACGAGAGCTTGTCATAGAAATCATTCAATCAATAGGGGAAAAGACCTGATATGCCATCAAAAGAATTAGGTTTGGCGGTAATTGGATCTGGAAGAATTGGATCACTGCGAGCCATTCTATCATCTGGCCATCCAGCAATAAAGTTCTTGGGTGTTTCTGATATAAACATAAATAATGCTAAAAAGCTTGCTCAAAGATGTAATGCAAATAAATATACGGATAATAATTATGAGCTTATTTCCGATCCAAATGTAACAACAGTAATTGTATCAACCAGCGAGCACGATCATTATGACGCAGTAATGCATGCATTGGAATTAGGTAAACCTGTTTTGGTAGAAAAACCAATCGCCTTAAATATAGATGAGGCAGATAAAATGATAAAAAAATCTAAAGAAGCAAATACTCTTTTTAGAGTTGGTTATGCACAAAGATTCAAAAGAAGATATTTATCAGGTAAGGACCAATTAGTAGAGGGGCGTATAGGTAATATTTTATCAATTTCAGCTCGTGCATGTAACACAAGAGCACAGGGTATTGAAATTCTAAAAAGATCTCCGACCGCAACACCTGTTGTAGATGTTTTGACTTATTGGGTTGATGTAGCATGTTGGTATCTGGAAGGAATTGAACCAGTTGAAGTTACCGCAAGAGGAACAGGAACAGTATTTAGGGAGGCAGGTTTTGATGTTAATGACACAACTTGGAGTCTTATTAAATTTAGTAATGGGGCAATTGTAAATTTAGGAGTTTTTTTTGCTCTTCCATCTCATTCACCTCAATTAGGGATGGGTGTAAGGTTTGAAGTTTATGGTGATGATGGTGCACTTATTTTAAATGATGATCATACGGATGAGCTTTTAGTCACCAATAATGGTATTCCCCATGCATATATTCCAGATCTTGAATTTAATACAGCATTCTTATCGAGTTCTACGCCCGGTAATTGGCATCTTGGAGATTATTGGGGTCCAGTTGCCGATGAGACAAGAGTATGGCTCGACCATCTATCAATGGGACGTCCATGCCCAATTGCATCTCCTGAGGATGCAAGAAAAAATCTATTGATTACATTAGCAATGGAAGAGTCAGCAAAAAAAAATAGCACAATTAATTTATAATTTTGAAACACAAATGTTTAAAATAAAAAAAATAGAGACTTTTATAATCCAAGTTCCACTGCATGTACCTTTAAAAATGTCTGGGGTCTCCATTGAGCACTGCGATAATATGGTCGTAAAAGTTTCAGCTGATAATGGAATGGTTGGTTGGGGAGAGGCACCTTATGCCCCCTTTTTTAATGGCGAGATTACAAGAGGTATGATTGCGGTAGTTGATTTTATGAAAGAGCGTCTAATTGATGTTGAAGTGAAAAACATAGATGAAATAAAAGATATTTTAGCAGTGACTATTTATGGTAATTCTGGGGCCAAATCAGCAATCGATATGGCATTACATGATCTTTCTGGGAAGATATTAAACAAACCTCTGTATGATATACTTGGAGGATCGAAAAGAGAAAAAGTTCCAATGATTTGGTTAGTGGCTGGTGGAGAAGATGAATTCAAGTTACTCAAAGAAAGAATAGATCTTGGTTTTGTCTCTTTTAAGTTAAAGGTCGGAACAAATGAAGTAACAAAAGATATTGAAAGGGCTTACGAAGCTCAAAAGATTCTTGATCACAACTACACCCTTTCTGCTGATGCCAATCAGGGTTTTAATAGAGAAGATGCATTAACTTTTTCATCAAAAACTGGTGATATTGGACTAGATTTTTTTGAACAGCCGGTAACTGGAAAAGATATTGATACAATGGTGGAATGCAACGCAAGATCGTATGCACCTATTGGTGTGGATGAAGGAATCCACAATATTGATGACATAAAGATACATCATGATCGTAAGGCAGCAAATGGCGGTAGTCTCAAAATGATCAAATTTGGAGGCGTCGCGCAATTATTTGAAGCTGCAAATCTGATGCATTCATATGACATGCATATAAATCTTGCTGGAAAAGCTGCAAATACATCAATTGGAAGTGCGGCGATAGCCCACTTCACCAGAGCACTTCCATCTCTTGATTGGGATGCGAGTTTATCTAGTCAATATTTGTCAGATGATATAGCAGAAAATCCAGTCAAAGTTATTGAAGGTCACATAATCACTCCGGACGACGGTCCTGGCCTCGGAATAAATATTGATGAAGATAAATTAAACCAATACAGTATTAAATTGTAAATTTATAATCTGGAAAAAATGGCTCAAATAAAAATTATTGATGACTCAACTAAGGGTACACTATTCACCTTTGGTTTCATTCTGACAGTGCCATTTATTGAGGCATCTGTAAAACTTCTCGGCGATGCCATGGCGCCTCCGCAGGTTTCTTTTACCAGATTCATGCTACATTTTGTAGTATTGAGCGTTTATATATATTTGTATCTTCCAAAAGAGGAGTGGATCGCCAAACCTAGCTGGCCGTTATTAGTGAGAGGCATTCTTGCAAGTCTTGGGACATTATGTGTCTATGCCGGATTATCAGTCCTCCCACTTGTGGATGCTGTTGCTATTTTTTTCATACAACCCATCATTATAACTGCTTTGTCATCTATACTATTGAGAGAAAAAGTCGGCATTTATAGGTGGATTGCTGTTTTGGCTGGAATGGGTGGAGCTCTGCTTGTGATCGGACCAAATTTTGATGATGTTGGATGGGGCGCAGTATTTCCAGCCCTAGCGGCATTATTTCACGGTCTCTCAGCATTGATGGCAAGAAAATGGGCAAATGCAGCAAGACTTCCCGTGTTTCAATATTATACGGCAATTACAGCAGTTATCATGATGACAGCTATATTCATTTTTGGTGGTATTACAGGATATGATCGCGTTGCACTTGTAATGCCAGACACATTCCAATGGTTTTTACTGGCAGTTATAGCTTTTGGATCAATTATAACAAATTTACTACTAACGCAGGCATTCAGGATAACCCCATCATCAATTATTGCACCATTTCTATATTTACAAATCATTGGATCAACAATTATGGGATATTATATTTTTAATCAACTACCGAGTTCGCAAACTATTTTTGGGGCATGTCTTGTCATATTAGCAGGTCTTCTTATTTGGTGGAGGGAAAAATAAATTAATTCAAGATATTAAATTGTACCATGTGATGAAATAAACAATTCACAATTAGTATCAGTTATATTACTCCAAGCATGATTAGCACTAATATTAACAACAGTATCGCCTTGCTCTAAATCAACCTCACCTTCATCCAGTATCAATCTAATAGACCCGGTCATAACATACACATAATCTAGACTATCTTTCTTATGCATGAATGGGTGGGCACCTTCATTTGGTTGAAATAATTCATCCGAGTTAATTGATTGATAGAATTTCTTGATATTTTCATTAGTAATTTCTCCAAAATTCTTATCTGGTGGTATTTTGATGAATCTACAGATTGATCCAGATTTTGGGGGTATTAGGCTATGAGCAAACCCATCACTCTCCTTTTCAGCTTTTTCTCCAAAGTTTGCTGGAGATTGAAGGGTCGCCCAGATTTTAGTTGAGGAGTATCCTGGTCGAGCGGGATCTTTAATAATATCTTTTGCTATCTCATCACTGATGAATTTTATTTCACCATTGGGGTATTGGCCTATAACAATTCTTCTTTTATTTGATGTCGAAGAATTATTCATCATCTCCTCCAATCATTATAAATAACATTTCATTTGCACCATGAGAATTATCCCAGGAGTGAAAATGACCAAGTTGGACAATTATATCACCTTGATTCATAATTAATTCAGTATCGGGAAGCACATGCGTACGATTTCCCTTGGTAACAACTCCATAATCTACAGTTCTAGTTCGATGCATATTCCAATGTTTATCACTCTTCATCTTTTCTGATAAGCCGGTCCTATTCATTGACTCAAAAAATTTATCTGCTTCTTTTTGGTCTATTTTTTTATTATCTTCTTTTTTTGATTCTATAACCCTAAAATGGGCCCCATTTTGAGGGGGTGAGTGACTAAGAGGCCTATCAGCTCCATCATTCATATTTTTTGAATTAACAGGGCAATTATCAAAAGTCCAAATTTCATTGAAATATATTGTTGAGCCTCCACCTCTATTGAATTGATATGGATTATCACTATCAGAAATTATGGCCGAATTACCATTTTTGTTTGTACCAACAACTACTCTCCTTGGTGGTTTTGGTGATAAGGACATTAAATATCAAAAACGGCAACAGCTCTTACCGGCGATCCAGTGCCACCTCTCCAAGCCATAGGTAAACAAATAAATGTAAATGTACCTTTTCCAAGAATTTTCTCAAGATTGCATAAGCTTTCTAGGTGCGTAATATTAACTTCATGGCATACTTTATGAACAAGAGCATTCACTTTTCCAATAGGACCAGGGCGCATCGAGTCGATTCCAAAATGAACCACCCCTTGTTCTGCAAGCCATTTTGTGGCATCTACATTTACACCGGGATTATCTGTCGAATAAGCAGGTGTTGGAAAGGTCCTTTCATGATGACCTGTACACAATAAAACAGTACCATTTTTCGGAATATTTTGCCCCGACTTTTTTACAGCATCTTCTAAATCTGACGGCGTAATTTCAGCTTTTGGTTCAATATGTCTAAGATCAATACAAATACCTTTTACTATACAATTTTCTAGTGGGTATTCATTAATTGGAATACCATCAACGCTAAAATGACGTGGGGCATCAATATGCGTTCCACCATGATCAGACATTGAAAAATAATGAACAGAATTCCCTTGTATATTTCCTGAGTCGGCAAATGCTTCCTTGTGACTTTTCCATACGCCATGGATTACAGGTGGTTGTCCGGGGTATTGCGGAGTACGATGATATAGTTCACGGCTTAAATCTATTATTTCCATATTAACCTCTCAAAAATTTATAGCTTTATTATACATTATATTACGTTCTATGTTATTGGCAATTTGAAGAATTATATTTTCGCACCATCTTTTCCCAACTATTTGCATAGATGTTGGCATATTATTTTTATCTTTCCCATTTGGTAAAACGATCGCAGGAAGTCCTGTGACGTTATAAGGTGCGAAAAATTGTCTATGTAAATTTTTGGTATAATCATAATTTTGGTCATTTATCATTACCATCAAGTCGCTGATCCGAGGGGCTGTAAAAGGTACGGATGGGGATATTAAGGCATCAAATTTTTCAAGTTTTAGTTCTAATAACCTAGTCATTTTAACTTTATCTTCCATTGCCCTAAGATAGTCATCTATAGAAATATTTATTGACCAATCCATTCTTTTTTTTACATCAGGATCAAAACTATTTGGATCTTCTTCATATTGTTTTCTGTGAACCCTCGTGAATTCTGGTCCTGCAATATCATAAAAAAGGTTTTGTATTAGTTTTACTTCCTCAAACTTAATTTCTGAAACTTCCGCACCAAGGTCTCTCAGAATATTTATTACATTTATATAGGACTCTTGAACGGCCCTATCTATTTCTTGATTTTCATATAAATCAGGGCACATAGCAATTTTAAAACCTTTAATGGGTTCATCTAAATGGTTAAGGTTTGTGCGTTCATGTTGAATTGATCTTGTATCTAACGAGTTATATCCTTCCAATACACGATAGGTAATAGCAGTTGATATTACAGACTCACCCATAGGCCCAAGATGGTCGATGGATGGTGAATTTGGAAATACACCATCTAAACTTATTGCTCCATAGGTTGGCTTAAAACCGACTATTCCACATAATGAAGCTGGGGTTCTAATTGATCCGCCGGTATCACTTCCAAGTGCAATGGGAACAAGACTCGCTGCGACTGCGGATGCTGAACCACCGCTCGAACCGCCAGCTATTTTATTTTTATCGTGGGGGTTTTTTGTAGAACCATAAAAATTATTGATAGTAGTTGAAGCTGCAGCATACTGGTGAGTATTAGTTTTACCAATTAAAACAGCCCCTGCATCTCTCATTTTTTTAATACAAAACGCATCAGAATCTGGGAAGAAATTATCATATTTCTCTGATCCATTTGTCGTTCGAACACCTGCTGTATTTATTATATCTTTTACGCCATAGGGTATTCCATGTAATGGGCCCCTATAATTACCATTTGAAATTTCTTTTTCAGCTATTTTTGCCTCTGAAATTGCATCTTTTTCTAATACTGTTATGAAAGCGTTTAAATCGGTATTATAGTTGTGGATTCTGTTTAGGTAATATTCAGTTAATGTCACAGGGGACATATCACCTACTCTGATTAAATTCGTTAATTTTTTGAAGTTTATACTTTCCATAAAAATTTGTTTTTTTGAAAATAAATTATATACATTTATGTCATTTAAATATATAAACACAAATTATCTCATGTATAAACATCTAATTATTTTGCTTTATGGTGTTTTGATGATTTGAATACAACAAAGATATCGAAAAAATTCGATAGAACATAAATGAAATCTAATTCATCTACTTAAGAGCAGAACAATGAATATTATTCAAGAACTAGAAAACGAGCAACTTCAAAAATTACAAGAAAATAAATCTATACCAGATTTTAGCCCAGGCGATACTGTGAAAGTCAACGTGAAGATTAGTGAAGGTACAAGAGAGAGAGTCCAAGCTTATGAGGGGGTCGTTATCGGTAGATCTGGTGGCGGAATAAATGAAAACTTTACTGTTAGAAAAATATCTTACGGTGAAGGTGTTGAAAGAGTTTTCCCGGTCTACTCCCCAACCATAGAGTCTATTACTATATTGAAGCGTGGTAAAGTCAGGAGAGCTAAACTATATTATCTTCGAGAAAGAAGAGGTAAGTCTGCCCGAATAGCTGAAAAAATAGATGTAAATCGTAATAAAGCAAAAGATTTATCAGCAAAAAAAGACGAATCGTCAAAAGATGAGTCTAAATAAATCCTTAAATCTTAACTAAACGGGGATTATGATTTGAATTACCAACTCTTAAAAACATTATGTGAGACTCCATCTGTGGCCGGGAGAGAGTCAAGAATAAGTAGTTTCATTCAAGAGAATGTAAAAGATTTTTTTGATGAAATAGAAATTGATCCTTTAGGTTCAATAATTTGTAAGAAATTTTCAAAAAAGAAAGCAAAGCAAAAAATACTTCTTCTTTGTCACATGGATGAGATTGGTTTCCTTGTTAGCCATATTAATAGTAAGGGCTTTTTATTTGTTGATCCTGTGGGCGGTTTTGATCCAAGAAATTTATTTTCAAGAAGAGTTCTAGTTTGTACTGAAAATGGCGATTATAAGGCTGTCATGAATCCACCAGGAAAACCTGTTCATACTCAAAGTGCGATGGATAGAAAAAAAATACCTGAGCCAAATGAGTTTTTCATAGACATGGGTATTGGAGAAAAAGCAAAAGATAAAGTAAAAATTGGTGATTTTGTTGTAATGGATGAGCCATTTCTTGAACTATCAGATAAGGTAGTGTCCAAAGCACTTGATAATAGAATTGCTTGCTGGTTAGGTATGGAACTTGCCAAATATATTCATGAGAATAAGCTAGAGTTAGATAATGATTTATATATTGTCTTTACTTCTCAAGAAGAAGTTGGGCTGAGGGGTGCAAAGACTGCATCCTTTACTGTTAATCCTGATATAGCAATTGGAATTGATACTACACTTGCATGTGATACACCTGGTGTTGCAGAACAAGACTGGATAACAGCACAGGGAAAAGGTTTTGGTCTGCACATAAAAGATGGTTCATTTATTTCTGACGCTGAACTTGTGAAGGAATTTGTAGAACTTGCAGAAAAAAACAAAATTGAATACCAAAGAACTATCTTGAGCCGAGGTGGGCAGGATGGTGCTGCTGGGCAACAATCTGGATCAGGTGCCAAAGCAATTGGTATTGTTGTTGGGACAAGATATATTCATACTGTTACTGAGATGATTGAAAAAAATGATTTAGAGAATGCTTTGAGTATTCTTCAAAAATATATTGAAAATAAATAAGATTTTTTTTAATAATAAAACTGGTACTCTAGTAATAAGTTTTATATAAATAAATTTTGGGAAAATGAATGAGTAATTCAAGAACAATTTACGATAAAATTTGGGATGACCATCTTGTAAACGAAAGTGAAGACGGATCATCACTCATTTATATTGATAGACATTTGATTCACGAAGTCACCTCTCCTCAAGCCTTTGAAGGCCTGAGAGTCTCAAATAGGAAAGTTAGGTGCCCAGAGAAAACATTGGCAGTTGTAGACCATAATGTTCCAACGACTGACAGGAAGAATGGAATTGCCGATGAAGAATCAAGAATACAAGTTGAAGCTCTTGCAAAAAACTGTAAGGAATTTGGAATAGAATATTTTAATGAACTAGATATTCGACAAGGTATAGTCCATGTCATAGGACCAGAGCAGGGTTTTACTCTACCCGGTACGACAATAATGTGTGGAGATAGTCATACCTCGACCCATGGAGCATTCGGCGCACTGGCGATGGGCATTGGAACATCAGAGGTTGAACATATTTTAGCAACTCAAACATTAATTCAAAAAAAAGCTAAGAACTTCAGAATTAACGTTAACGGGTCTACACCAAAAGATATTACAGCAAAAGATATTATTTTATCTATAATTGGTGAAATTGGTACAGGCGGAGGAACAGGATCTGTAATAGAATATGCAGGTAAAGCTATATCTGACCTATCTATGGAGGGTAGAATGACTGTGTGTAATATGTCTATTGAAGGTGGTGCAAGAGCCGGTTTAATAGGGCCTGACGAAAAGACATTTGCTTACATGAAAGATAAACCCAGATCACCAAAGGGAGATGATTTCGCCAGAGCTATTGATTACTGGGACTCTCTAAACACAGATAAAGAGGCCTATTTTGATAGAGAAATAAATCTTGACGCAGGATCATTACCACCTGTTGTTACATGGGGGACAAGTCCGGAGGATGTTGTATCAATTAATGGTGAGGTTCCTGATCCAGAACAAATGGATGAAAATAGAAGAGACTCAAAAAAGAGTGCTCTCGAATATATGGGATTGAAGCCTGGAACAAAGATTAAAGATATTAACTTAGATATAGTTTTCATAGGATCATGTACAAATGGAAGAATTGAAGATCTAAGACAAGTTGCAAAAGTTGTTGAAGGACATCATGTAAATGAAAATCTAAATGCAATGATAGTTCCTGGATCTGGTCTGGTTAAAGAGCAAGCTATAAGTGAAGGTCTAGATAAAATATTTATGGCCGCAGGCTTCGAATGGAGGGAGCCAGGATGCTCAATGTGTTTAGCTATGAACCCAGATAAATTATTGCCCGGACAAAGATGTGCATCTACTTCAAACCGAAATTTTGAGGGTAGACAAGGGTTTAGAGGTAGAACTCATTTAGTTTCACCTGCTATGGCCGCCGCCGCCGCCATTGCTGGCCATTTTGTAGATATAAGAGAATTCAATAAGTAGGAATACTATCATGGAAAAATTTACAAACTTGACTGGTGTAGCAGCACCGTTACCAGAGATAAATGTTGACACTGATAAAATCATACCAAAACAATATTTAAAAACTATCAAGCGGACAGGTCTCGGAAAAGCTCTTTTCTCGGAAATGAGATATAATGATGATGGAACAGATAACGAAGAATTTGTCCTTAATAAGGATAAATATAAGAATGCAAAAATTTTAGTTGCTGGTGATAATTTCGGCTGTGGTTCAAGTAGGGAACACGCTCCTTGGGCTCTTTTAGACTTTGGAATAAAAGTTGTAATATCAACGTCATTTGCGGATATATTTTTCGGTAATTGTTTCAAAAATGGAATGTTACCAATTGTCCTAGATCAAAAAGAAGTCAACCTTCTTATGTCAGAAGCAGAAAGAGGATCTAATGCGACATTGAGCGTTGATCTTGAAAACCAAGAAATTACTACATCAGATGGAAATATTATTAAATTTAAAATAGATAGTTTTTTAAAACATTGTTTATTGAATGGTCTTGATGATATTGCTCTTACTCTTGAAAAAGATAAAAATATTGGAAGTTATGAAGCAAAAATCAAGAATGATAGACCATGGGTTTAGTATCTTTCATATTTTCTTAAAATATAAAAATAGGGGTTAAATATGAGTTCGTATAATTTATTAATGTTACCAGGCGATGGGATCGGACCAGAAGTCATAAAAGAAGTTGAGAGAGTGATCGCATGGTTTAATAAAAATACACAAATCAAATTTGAGACCGAGTCTGAATTAGTAGGTGGTGCAGCATTTGACTCCCATGGTGCTGCAATTTCGGAAAACGCAATGGATCTTGCCCACAAGTGTGATGCAATAATTTTTGGAGCTGTTGGAGGTCCTCAGTGGGATAATGTACCTTTTGAAGTAAGACCTGAAGCCGGTCTTTTAAGACTAAGAAAAGATTTAGATTTATTTGCAAATCTTAGACCTGCAATTTGTTACAAAGCACTTGCTGATGCATCTAGCCTAAAAAGGAATCTTGTTGAAGGACTGGATATTCTTATTCTCAGGGAGCTGACTGGGGGTGTTTATTTTGGTGAACCAAAAGAAATTATTGATTTACCTGATGGGCAGAAAAAGGCAATAGATACGCAAGTATATACAACAAGTGAGATTGAACGAATTGCTAGGGTTGCATTTGAATTAGCTAAAACCCGAAAAGGGAAAGTGACTTCCACCGAAAAGAAAAATGTCATGATATCCGGTGTTTTTTGGAATAATGTCGTTACAGAAGTTCATAAAAACGAGTACCCTGACATGGAACTTGAACATATCTTAGCTGATGCTTGTGCCATGCAGCTTGTTAGAAATCCAAAACAATTTGATCTTATAGTAGCAGATAATCTTTTTGGTGACATATTATCAGATGAAGCCGCGATGTTAACTGGCTCAATGGGAATGTTGCCATCTGCATCTTTGGGTGCTGTTAATGAAGAAACAAAGAAAAGAAATGCAATGTATGAGCCTGTCCATGGTTCTGCTCCAGATATTTCTGGTCAGGGCATAGCAAATCCTATAGCTGAGATTGCCTCTTTTGCAATGGCCTTGAGATATTCGTTTAACCTTACAGAAGAAGCACAATTAATTGAAGATTCTATTTCTTCTGCTCTAGATACAGGAATTAGAACTCCTGATATAATGCAAGAAGGTATGCAAAAAGTTGGAACTCATCAAATGACTGATGCAATTCTTTCACAAATGAACTTAAAAAGCTGAGAATTAAAATATGGCATTCAAGGTAGCAGTTGTTGGGGCGACAGGAAATGTTGGTCGTGAGATTTTAAATATTCTTGATGAAAGAGCCTTTCACTGTGATGAGGTTGTGGCTTTAGCTTCTCGAAAGTCAATTGGACGTGAGTTATCATTTGGTGACAAAATACTTAAAGTAAAAGATTTGGAAACATTTGATTTTAGCCAAATAGATATTGCTTTATTTTCTGCTGGTTCAAAAATATCGGAAAAATGGGCACCAATTGCTGCATCAGCTGGAGCAATCGTAATTGATAACTCTTCTTTTTGGAGATATCATGATGATGTACCATTAATTGTACCTGAAGTAAATCCAGACGATATTAATCATGCAAAAAAAAGAGGTATTATTGCAAATCCAAACTGTTCCACCATACAGCTGGTGGTAGCATTAAAACCTTTGCATGATATTTCAAAAATAAAACGTGTGGTTGTGTCTACCTTCCAATCAGTTTCTGGTGCGGGTAATGCAGCAATGGATGAGTTGTTTAATCAAACCAAAGGTATATTTGTCAATCAGGCTGCAGAACCTGAAAATTTTACAAGGCAGATGGCATTCAATGTAATTCCCCACATAGATATATTTCTTGAAGATGGATATACAAAAGAAGAATGGAAGATGTTAGTTGAAACGAAAAAGATAATAGATAAATCTATAAAATTAACGGCAACTTGTGTAAGAGTTCCTGTTTTCGTTGGGCACGCCGAAGCAGTCAATATTGAGTTTGAAAATTCTCTTACTCCCGAAAAGGCGAGATCAGTTCTCAGAGAGTCACCGGGTTTGATGGTCGTGGATGATCCTGAAGAGGATAAATACATCACACCTATCGAATGTGTTGGCGAGTATGCTACGTTTGTTAGCAGGATACGGGAGGACTCGACAGTAGAGAATGGTCTTAGTATGTGGGTTGTATCTGATAATTTAAGAAAGGGAGCAGCGTTAAATGCTGTCCAAATAGCTGAGCTGCTAATAAATAAGAAAATAATTAGTTGAGTATATTTTTATAGTATTCTTCTGACAAAATAATTATAATTATACTTATACTATACTAAACAGAAAACCATCGAATTATGAATAATCCTATATCGCCACACTTATCTATATATAAATTCAAAATTAATATGATGATGTCTATTGCACACCGAATTACAGGTGGGGCAATGTATTTTGCAATGTTACTATTATTTATCTTCTTGTTGGCTTTATCTTTCGGTGGTGGGTTTTATAATGTATTTTCAATATTGCTTAGCACTTGGATTGGTAATTTCATACTAGTTGGGATAACATGGGCTTTATTCCATCATATGCTGGGTGGAATAAGACATATTATTTGGGATAATGTAAAAGGATTTGATTTAAATACTATTGATCTTCTAGCAAGTGCAAGTCTCATAGGAGGCATTATATTAACCATTCTTTTTTGGGTATCATATATTATTTTCAATGGGTTATTTTAATGAATAAAGGTTTAAATAGTTGGAATCATAAGCATGCGACAAGACATTTTATAGTGCAAAGAATTACAGCTATTCTTAACATACCTTTATCAATATTCCTTTTGTATCTAATTTTTAATTTACCAACGATGACATATAATAATATTATAGATTTGTTCCAAAAACCGTTAGTAACAATTTTAACTATATTTCTTATTCTAAATTTTTCTTTTCATATGAAATTAGGTATGCAGACAGTTATTGAGGATTACGTGCATGATAAAAAAAATTTTAAAATAGCTTCTTTATTGAACAATTTAGTTGCTTCAATCGTTATTATTGGGTCTACATACTCAATTGTAGTTATTTTTTTAATGGATTAATTTTTAAAAGGGAAAAAAAATAATCATGGAAAACACTTATAATATTAATGGTAGAGAATATAAATTTACAGATCATACATACGACGTTGTCGTTGTCGGAGCTGGTGGTGCCGGATTAAGAGCTACCCTTGGTTCTTCTCAGGCCGGCTTAAAAACAGCATGTATTACTAAACTTTTTCCAACAAGAAGTCACACAGTTGCAGCGCAAGGTGGTGTTGCCGCTGCACTTGGAAATATGGGTGAAGATGACTGGAAATGGCATATGTACGATACGGTTAAAGGTGCTGATTGGCTTGGAGATCAGGACGCAATAGAATATTTATGTAAAGAGGCCCCTAAGGCAGTTTATGAGTTAGAGCATTTTGGACTCCCATTCAGTAGAAGAGAAGATGGAAAAATTTATCAACGACCATTTGGAGGTATGACCACCCATAATGGCGAAGGACCGGCCGCACAGAGAACATGCGCAGCTGCTGACAGAACTGGACATGCCATGTTACACACACTGTATGGCAAGGCAATAAGTCATTCTGCTGAATTCTTCATAGAATACTTTGCAATTGATTTGATCATGGACAAAAAAGGAGAGTGTAGGGGTGTAGTTGCTCTTTGTTTAGAGGATGGTACGCTCCATAGGTTTAGAGCTCAAAAAACTATACTAGCAACTGGTGGATATGGAAGAGCATATTTTTCTGCGACCTCAGCTCATTCATGTACAGGGGATGGTAATGCAATGGTTTTGAGAGCAGGTTTACCACTACAAGATATGGAGTTTGTGCAGTTTCATCCGACAGGTATTTATGGAGCTGGATGTCTTATAACAGAAGGTTCACGCGGAGAAGGCGGCTACTTAACAAATTCAGAAGGGGAACGTTTTATGGAAAGATACGCCCCATCTGCGAAAGACTTAGCAAGTAGAGATGTTGTTTCTAGATCAATGACAATAGAAATCAGAGAAGGAAGGGGAGTTGGAAAGGATAAAGACCATATTCATCTTCACCTTGAGCACCTTGCCCCAGAAGTTTTGGCTGAAAGGCTTCCAGGTATTTCGGAAACAGCAAAGATTTTTTCTGGTATAGATGTTACAAAAGAGCCCATACCTGTGCTACCCACAGTTCACTATAATATGGGTGGAATACCAACTAACTTTCATGGTGAAGTTTTAACAAAAATAGACGGTAATCCAGACTGTATTGTTGAAGGATTAATGGCTATTGGAGAAGCGGCATGTGTTTCAGTTCATGGTGCAAACAGACTGGGTTCAAATTCACTTATTGATCTAGTTGTATTTGGTAGAGCTGCAGGACAAAGAGCTGCAGATACTACAAAACCTAATGCAAAGCAGCCCCCCCTTCCAAAAGATGCTGGAATAGAGGCTCTTCAGAGGCTTGATAGGTTTAGGTATTCAGATGGACAGACATCAACCTCAGAATTAAGGTCAGACATGCAAAGAATCATGCAAAATAACTGTGCTGTATTTAGAGAGGGGGATGTACTACAAGAGGGACAAGAGCTTATTAATAAAACTTGGAATGGTCTTGATGATATAAAAATCAATGATAGATCCCTTGTTTGGAATACAGATTTAATTGAAGCAATGGAGTGGGATAATCTAATTGTTCAATCAGTTGTGACTGTCGAAAGTGCTGCAAATAGAAAAGAAAGTAGAGGATCACATGCAAGAGAGGACTTTACTGAAAGAGATGACAAAAACTGGATGAAGCATACTTTAGCTTGGATTGATAACGAGAATAGAACAACAACTATAGATTACAGACCAGTTCATGAGTATACTCTTAGTAATGAAGTTGCATATATTCCTCCAAAAGAGAGGGTTTATTAGGTTCAAATATGGTTGAATTAACTTTACCAAGAAACTCAAAACTCGTAGAAGGAAAAAAGTGGCCAAAGCCATCTGGTGATAGAAAAGTACGTGAATTCAAGGTATATAGATGGAACCCAGATGATAATAAAAATCCATCTCTGGACTCATATTATATAGATACTGAAGATTGTGGTCCAATGGTATTAGACGCTCTTATGAAAATAAAGGGTGATATTGATACATCCCTTACTTTTAGGCGATCTTGTAGAGAAGGTGTATGTGGTTCTTGTGCAATGAATATTGGAGGAGTCAATAGGCTTGCATGCACTACAGCTATAGAGGATGTAAAAGGAACTATAAGCATATATCCTCTACCCCATCAGAAAGTTATTAAAGATTTGGTGCCGGACCTAAAGAATTTTTTTGATCAACACAAATCAATCGAGCCATGGTTGCAAACTAAGAAAACAAATCCAGATAAAGAATGGTTGCAATCTAAAGAAGATAGAGAGCAATTAGATGGTTTGTATGAGTGTATATTATGTGCCTGTTGTTCAACATCTTGTCCAAGCTATTGGTGGAATTCAGATAAATACCTTGGGCCAGCAGCATTATTACAGGCTTATAGGTGGATTATTGATAGTAGAGATGACGAACGAAATGAAAGGTTAGACAAGCTTGAGGACCCATTTAAATTATACAGATGTCATACTATTATGAACTGTGCTAAAGCTTGCCCAAAAGGACTAAACCCAGCCAAAGCAATAGCTAATATTAAAAAGATGATGGTCGAGAGATCGATGACTCAATAACTTAAAAGAGAGAATTATTTTTCTTCTTTTGGATCAAGTATTTGCTTTCCTCGATACATACCAGTTTTTAAATCAAGATGATGCGGCCTATGCAACTCGCCAGTAGATTTATCTTCAACATATGCTTCACCCTTGAGAAAGTCTGTTGATCTTCGCATTCCTCTTTTTGATTTTGTCACCTTACTTCTTGGGACTGCCATTATAAGTATCTCCAGTTTATAATTGTAATATTGTAATTTTAATACATATACATATTCATTTATTATTTGTCATCATTTATATATTAAATATAATCTTTTATTATATTTAATAAATTTTTTAATTACATGGAATACAATGAGTACTGAGGAAAAATACGTTACTATAAGAAAAGATATAGATAAACGTCTCATTGATTATCTTTATTCTGCAAATTATCCCAAAAATATCATAGACCCTATTAAATATATTTTTTTAGGTAAGGGAAAAAAGATTAGAGCAATACTTTTAATTGAGTCATGTAGTCTATTTAATATTGATTATGAAGATGTTAAGGATATTGCTCTTGCTATTGAGTGTATTCATACTTACTCACTAATTCATGACGATTTACCCGCAATGGACGATGATGATTATCGTAGAGGTGAATTGACATTACATAAGAAATATGATGAGGCAACTGCGATATTGGTTGGAGATGCTCTAATATCTCTAGCTTTCGAACTAATTACAAATGAAAACCAAGCCTTGTCTGCAGAATGTAAAATCCAGATAGTCAATAATTTAGCGCGATTTAGTGGTGGGTTGGGGATGGTTGGAGGTCAGATGCTAGATATGTATATGGACCCCTCAACTTCCAGTATTAAAGATATAAATAGTATGCAATTCATGAAGACAGGAGAGTTATTCCGTTTTGTATGTACAGCTGGTCCTATTATAGGATGTGGGTCCGAAGATGATATCGAGAACTTATCTAAATTTGCAGAACTATATGGTTCAATATTTCAAATAAGTGATGACCTTATTGATATTGAGTCTACTCTGGAGATAGCAGGCAAGTCAGTTAAAAAAGATATTAAGGCAGGTAAATCAACACTTATAGGACTTTTAGGAATAGAAGAATCAAAAAGAAAAATTGCTATAAATTTACAGCAGGTTGAAGCCATATTAGAGAGATATGGTAATAAGGGTAAGGTATTATATAATTTATGTCTTCAGCTCGTTGATCGAAAGTCATAATATAAGATTATCTATAAGCCTCGTAGCCCCTATTTTCGCTGCTAATAAGAGAATATATTTTTTTTCACTATAGTGAAAATTTTCTACTGGAGTGAGATCATCACTGTGTCTAATCTCTAAATACTCAATATTAAAACCACTTTTTTCTATGATAGATACTTCCTTTTTCAAAATTGATTGAATTTTATTTGGGTTTTTTAAAATTGCATCACTAATATTTACTAGGCACTCATATAAGAGTGGTGCCTTCTCTCTCTCATTTTTGTTAAGGTATTGGTTTCTTGATGACATTGCAAGGCCGTCACTTTCACGAACAATAGGTGATAGAATTAATTCAATTGGCATAAATAAATTCTCAATCATACTTTTGATAATTAAATATTGCTGATAATCTTTTTGACCAAAAATTACAATGTCTGGCTGCAAAAGATTAAATAGTTTATTTACAACTATTAGTACTCCATTGAAATGTCCTACCCTATTTATACCACACAAGTCTGCCATTAAAGTATTATTATCAATTTTCAATTCACCTAAATTTTGTATGGGATACATTAATTGTTCATTTGGGCAGAATAGTAGATCGACATCTAAGTCTGCAAGTTTTTTACTATCAGCTATTAAGGTCCTTGGGTAATTATTATAATCTTCACTTGGACCAAATTGCCTTGGATTGACAAAAATACTTACAATAATTTTATCAACATTACTTTTCTTAATTTGCTCGATTAGGCTGAGATGTCCTTGATGAAGATTCCCCATCGTAGGAACAAATCCAATTTTATATTCGTTCCTTTTCCAAGCTGAAATAAACTCATGAACTTCATTAAAATTATCGGAGATTAATTGCATATCACTTGAAGGAATATTTTTCTGATGGATATTTTTTTGTTTTAACTTCCTGAATGTAAGAGGCAATTGCTTCTTGAATTGTGTTTTTACCAGTCATATAATTTTTTGAAAATTTTGGAAGTTTGCCAGGTGTTAACCCTAAAATATCATAAAGGACTAAAATTTGAGCATCTACATCTGAGCCAGCACCAATACCAATTATTGGAATATTAATTGCTTCAGTAACTTTTTTAGCTGTTAGGGATGAAACGCATTCTAATAATAAAATATCCGCTCCCGAGTCTTCAATTCGAACTGCTTCATCGATAAGATTTTCTGCTTCACGATTTTCTTTACCTTGAACTTTATAACCACCCATTTTATTTACCGATTGAGGCCTTAGACCAATATGTGCGCATACCGGAATATCCGACATAGCTAGTTTTTCAATAATATTTAATTGTGACTGATTTCCCTCCAGCTTTACCATATGGGCTCCTCCATCTTGCATAAGTCTCTTTGCATTCTCTAGGGCAATATCTGAATTATAAAAACTCATAAATGGCATATCAGATATTAGAAAGGCACTTTTTATAGAAGATGATACATTTTTTGAGTGGTAGATCATATCTTCAATTTTTACAGGAACAGTAGTCTTATGACCCTGTATAACCATACCGAGAGAATCTCCAACTAATATAATTTCAATACCTGCCTGATCAAGTTGATATGCAAACGTAGAGTCATAGGCTGTCAAGCAGGCAATCTTCTCTCCTTTTGACTTAAGTTCTTTGATTGTACTCAAAGTTACAGTTTTTTGGTCATTCCCATCATACATAATCTAATCCTAGTTATTCTTCTGATACTTTTCATTAATATAATTATACAGGATTTCTTTAAACTGACCTGAAATATTTTCTCCTCTAAGCGTCTTATATTTCTCACCGTCAACAAATACTGGAGCCGCCGGTTGTTCTCCAGTACCTGGCAAAGAAATACCAATATTTGCATGCTTAGATTCACCCGGACCATTCACTATACAACCCATCACCGCAATTTTAAGTGTGTCTATACCAACATAATTCTTTTTCCAAATTGGCATCTCTTGTTCAATGAAATTTTCTATATCAATTGCAAGCTCCTGAAAAACAGTAGATGTTGTTCTTCCGCATCCAGGGCAAGATGCAACATCAGGCCTATATGATTTTATATTCAGAGCCTGTAATATTTCTTTTGCTACTTTGACTTCCTCCACACGGTCACCATTTGGTTTAGGAGTGAGAGATACTCTTATAGTATCACCAATATTTTTATTTAATAAAATAGAAATAGCAGCTGCAGAGGATACAACTCCCTTTATCCCCATACCCGCCTCCGTTAAGCCAAGATGAAGAGCATAATCTGTTTGGCTAGCCAAGTCTTCATATACTTTGATCAACTCACTAACATTACTTACTTTTGCTGATAATATAATTTTAGATCTCTCTAGACCAACTTCTGTTGCTCTTTCTGCTGATTTTATTACTGAACTAACCAGAGAGTCACGTAGAACTTCAATTGAAGACTTTTTGATTTTCTGCTCATTATTCTTATTCATCATTATAGTGAGTAATTCTTGATCAATACTACCCCAATTTGCTCCAATCCTGATTGGTTTATTATTTTTGCAAGCAATTTCAATTATCTCAGAAAATTGTTTATCTTTTTTATTTTTAAAACCAACATTACCTGGGTTTATTCTGTATTTATCAAGACTTTCTGCGCATGCGGGATAGTCTCTTAATAATTTATGTCCTATATAATGAAAATCTCCTACCAATCCAATTGAGTAATTTTTTTTCTCTAGAGATTCTCTTATATATGGAACCGCCTCAGCAGCCTCAGGTCTATCAACTGTTATTCTCACAATTTCCGATCCTTCCTCATAAAGATCAATAATTTGTGCTACTGTTTTATTTATATCTGCAGTGTCAGTATTTGTCATAGACTGAACTACTATTGGGTTCTCACCACCAATTATAACGTTGCCAACCTTTACAGCTATGGAATTTCTTTTTGAAAGCATTAAAATTACCAAAAAATATAGTTCAATATATAAATATATATGAATAAATGAATAAAAAAAATAAAATACCGATAAAAATTATCAATTTCTAAATTGATTGATGGATATTTTTTCATTTTCTTTTAATATAAAATTATTGAGTATTACTTCGTTGTAATTAACACTCTAATAACTGACCCAAATCGGGAGTTAAATTGAGACCTTTCATTGAATAGTTCTTTTATTTCCTCCATGAATAAATATAAGCAGGTAAAAAATGTTATCTAAAATTAAACTAAAGAAACTGGAAGACTATTTTTCTAAAGCGCCCGCAAGAAGAGGTATAATGCTGTGTGGTCATGGAAGTAGAAGTGAGGCTGCAGTCCATCAATTTGCTGGGCTCGTTGATAAATTAAAAATGATTTTACCTCAAATACCTATTGAGTACGGATATCTTGAGTTTGCAAAGCCTATAATTAATGAAGGATTAGAAAAACTTAGAACAGAGGGTGTACGAGAAATAATTGCGATACCAGCGATGTTATTCGCTGCAGGCCACGCTAAAAATGATATACCATCAGTTCTTAATAGATACGTTGCCGATAATCCTGATATGAAGATTCAATATAGTAAAGAATTGGGTATTGATAATCTTATGATAAGGGCTGCAGCTGATAGGGTAACTGAGGCTATAGGTAGTTCAGATAATTTAATAGATAAGCATGATACTCTACTTTTGGTAGTTGGAAGGGGGGCCTCTGATCCAGATGCAAACTCTAATGTGACGAAAGTTACGAGATTGTTATGGGAAGGGATAGGTTTTGGCTGGGCGGAGACAGCATATTCAGGTGTAACATTTCCTCTTGTGGAGCCAGCATTAGAGAAGCTGATTAATGTGGGTTATAAAAGGATAATTATTTTCCCATATTTCTTATTTACAGGAATCTTGATTGATAGAATTTATCAATCAGTTGATTTAATTTCTTCAAAATATAGAGAAATTGAGTTTATCAAAGCACCTTATTTAAATGACCATCCTCTGGTAATTGAAACTTTTTGTGAGAGAATACTAAATGTAATTGATGGCGAAATAAATATGAACTGTCAACTCTGCAAGTATAGAGAACAGGTGCTGGGTTTTGAGGATGAAGTTGGGCTAGCCCAGGAAAGCCATCATCATCATGTTGAGGGGGGGGCTCATAATCATCATAACCACAAACATGATCATGATCACACACACCATCACCCATATCCACATAGTGAGCATCCTTTAGGTCCTGTAACACTAAAGAAGTGATCATTAAGAGTTATGCAAAATTATATCAAAGATCCAAATAAAATATATAAAAAATCCTTTGATATTATCTCATCTGAGGTAAACCTTGAAGCGTTTGATGATTATCACCAAAAATTGATTACTAGAGTTATTCATTCGTGTGGAGACACGTCAGTTATGGATGATTTATTTATATCAAAATATGCAATTTCTGAAGGCCTTAAATCTATTCGTTCAGATTGTAAAATCCTAACGGATAGTGAAATGGTTAGGGCTGGAATTATGAAAAAAAACCTACCAAGGAATAAAGTTGAATGTTTTTTGAACAACACAGATGTCCAAAGAATTGCTAGCATGTATAATACTACTCGCTCCGCAGCAGCGGTTAATTTATGGAAGAATTATATAAAGAATTCTATTATCATTATTGGAAATGCTCCTACTGCTCTTTTTAGGCTCATTGAAATAATTAAAGAAAATAATTTTATTCCAAGTTTGATTATTGCCATGCCCCTAGGTTTTGTTGGTGCAGTTG
>ERZ802830.52-NODE-52-length-94448-cov-14.5711_pt1 | contig 94448 bp, 79 predicted proteins | sample MGYA00345654_ERZ802830 | MGnify/ENA primary metagenome ERZ802830 (study PRJEB30503, sample SAMEA104212375) | marine metagenome | biome: Westerlies Biome; feature: [SRF] surface water layer (ENVO:00010504) within the epipelagic zone...; material: water (ENVO:00002006)...
CCAAGATAATGCGGCTTTCAGCATTGCCTTTGGTTTTGCAGCGGGTGCAACGGGCATTTTTCACCACGTCGTTCAAAATTGCGTCCTTGCCGTATTTTTCAATGAACAGAGAAACCGGCACCTTGGCGCTATGGCCACAGGCGCATTCAAACGAAATATGGTTGTTGGATATGGATTGCAATTCAGTCATACGAATGAATGCAGAGCGTCGGGCAGGGTAGATCTATGCTTCTGGGTTATTCTCTATGTATTTTATAATCCGAAGTACGCTTTACCGGTGGCCCAAATAGACAAGCCAACTACGCCTCACACTCCGCCTGTTTTTGGGGTATTTTTACCGCATGCGTTCTTAGGGTTGTGTTTGACCTGCATTCAATTCGCCCTATAGATGTATTTTTAGTAAGCTTTTTAGGATTTTTTATGTCAATTGCGATTGACTCCGAGGATGACGCTTGGCGTACTCTCTCCCAATTGGTCAACGGTGAGTTGGATACAGCGTCCGTCGACGAATTGGAATTTGGCGACTGGGTGAAATCAAGGGTTTACATTCACGAGAAGCGTTACGATTCCGCTCTCAATACCTATATGATGCAAGGCTGGCAGGACGCGCAACGGGCGCTTTATCGTAGCTATGCTATTACTGCCAAAGGAGCGGCTGATGCGCGTTCCTTGACGGATTCAGAACGCGAAAAGCTTGGACTGGTTGTTCAGATCAAAAGTGGTAGTTCTGATCAAGAAGCTGATCTGACGGATGTACTGAAGGAGGCTGTTCTTGCAGCGTTGGGCAAAATGGAACCAACACAAATCGCGACTCTACTGATTGTAGTTGTTCTTTCGTGGCAAGGGGGTTCTATCACACGTCATTGGATAAGCGAACGTGCAGAAAGTAAACGTGTGGGAGAAGAAACTAAACGTGCGGAAATCGCAGCCGGTTCACATAAAGACGCGAATACCACGCTGCTAAAAGCATTAGAAACTATTCAGAAAGTAGCTGGTGACCAAACTAAGGCAGATCTCATAGCTAAGCCATTAAGGAACAACCTGTACTTCGCACTTTTGCTGATGAAGCAGAAGTGGCGCGACACTCGATGGTCAAACATGCATCCCAATCAGACGCCGTCGTAAATGGTGTAACGATTCCTGCGGCGGTTGGCAGAGCGGTGACCCAAGAAACACGTACAGAGACGGTCGAGGAGCGTCGCGATGGGAATTATCGAGTTCGAAAAGTTGATACGACCGTACCTGATGGTTTTCGAGTTTTTGTTGAAAACCTTGAAAATCAGGAGACTTTTGCCGTTGACGTACAAGAGGTTATGTCTCCGGCGAATGACCGTGTGATTATTAAAGATGCTGAGTGGAGCAAAGTTCCTGTCAGATTGCAGATAAACGCTAAGGTTAAAAAGGGCGTTGCGCAGGCAGCGACGATCCTTAAAGCTGACAAGGTAGAAGCCGACAGCGATCCCGCAACATCTGCCTGAACAGTTTTCCGAATATCGTCTATCGCTCGTTGACCAGAGGTTGCCGTGGCATACGGCAGCGCACCTTTTTCATCAGTCAGTGGGCGATCCTTTGCAGCAAAAATTGGCTGCTGTTAAGGCCGCAAAGGTTTTGCGTGACGGGATATTTAATTCTGTCCAAAATGAAAACGTAACCAAATGTTCTCAAAATCGGCGCAATGTTCTCAGAGTTTGTCGGGAGGTATCGAGGGGTAAACAAATACCAGCTCTCGCAAGTGCATGATTTGTTTACCCTTAATTGGAGCGGGCGAGGCGATTCGAACGCCCGACCCTAACCTTGGCAAGGTTATGCTCTACCCCTGAGCTACGCCCGCTTCCTTGGGTATGGGGTCAAATATAAATATAACCGGCAAGCTGCAAGAGGAAAATAGCCCCAGAGTGTAAATAATTTGTTTGCTTGTATCGAAACCATGGTCTGTGGTCTGCTATCTGTATAACCCCAAGGCAAAGGAGCCACACATTGAAGGTTTTGCAACTGGTTTCTTTGTTATTTTTGCCCAGCTTGCTGAATGCACATGATAATCACCCGATGGGCAAGATGGCCGTTGAAATTACCCGTGCTGTGTACAGCGACTACAGTATTGATGTCGAAGCAGACCTCTATTTGAACGGTGGCCAAGCGATGCAGCTTGATGGCATATCTGTTGCAGGAGGTGAGGTGGTAAATCTGCCATTTCCACTGTTGATTGACGGTGACGGCGCAAGGAACGGGCATGTAAAGGTGAGTTTTACAATTACATTTTTTGAGACTGCGCCGCATGTTTTCTCTGCGATGTTTGATTTTGGTCCCGAGGGCACGGGCCCGGTTTTGATTATTCCAGAGCAGATGATGAAAGGAATTCATTGATGAGCTTCGCTGTTATCCGACCGGTTCTTCTTGTTTTGACGTTGTTGTTGACCAGTGGCTTTGAGGCTGCTGCTCAGGGGCGCCACTTGCGCAAACATACGGTAACCGAGGCAACCTCGTTGACTTTGGTCCCGGCCACGAAAATGTTGGCCAAGGGCAGGGCGGTGATCAAATTCTCGGGGCGCTACCGAACGATTACCTCTAATGGTATCCCTACCCACCGGGTTGGCGCCTTTCCAAACGCGGGCAATCCCCATAAAATAAAACCCCAGTCTCACAAGTTTTCCGTCGCCTATATCCCGCGCAAGGCTTTTAGAACCAAAAAGCTGGGGATGGACATTTTGATGGGTGTCGCGGTCAACGGCATCCCCTTCGACCCGATGGCGGCGGAATTTTACTTGGGCAATCACAAGGGTTGGCAGTATAATGCACTTGGTGGTGCAATCCCCTTGGGATTGGACGCTAATTATGCCCATGTACAACCCTCTGGAGCCTATCATTATCACGGCCTGCCCGTCGGGTTAATGCAAGAGCTGGGATGGCAGGCAGGGAGACCCTCGCCGTTGATCGGGTATGCCGCAGACGGGTTTCCGATCTTTGCAATGACAGCTAAAGTCGATGGCAAGGTCAAGCGGATGCGCAGTTCTTATCGCCTTAAACCCGGCAACAGACCCGGCGGCAGCAAGCCGTCAGGTCCGCATGACGGCAGCTTTATCAACGATTATGAGTATGTGCGCGGTGCGGGCGATTTGGATGCTTGCAACGGCGTCGAGGTGACCACGCCGGACTATCCCAACGGGGTTTATGCGTATTTCCTGACCCGAAAATTTCCGGTGGTGCCGCGCTGTCTGGTGGGCAAGATTGGTAAGGGTTTCAAAAAAGCCCGGCGCTAGACCCCGTTTTGTTTTCGGCGGCAGTAGGATGGTGATGGCGTTATCGCTCAGACAAGTCTTGTCAGTTTACGCCTCAACTGACACAGATGATCCAGCATACTGTCATCGTGGCTGCGTTGTGTGGGGCGCTAGGACTTGAACTCAATTAGCAGGTCTTTTGCATCGATTTGCGCTCCGGGTTGCACATGGACGGCGGAGATCTGGCAATCGCGCTCTGCATGGATGCCGGTTTCCATCTTCATGGCCTCGATGGTCAGCAACAGGTCGCCCTTTTTGACCTCTTGCTCTGCTGTGACTGCAACGCTGGCCACCACGCCGGGCATTGGCGCGCCGACGTGCAATAGGTTGCCCTGCTCGGCTTTGGTGCGGCTGATTGTTTCGGACGCGATCAGGCGGTTGGGCACCCGAATGACCCGGGGCTGTCCGTTCAGTTCAAAAAAGACTTTGACCTGACCGTCGGCATTGGTTTCTCCAATGGCCTGAAGCCGGATTTCGAGCGTTTTTCCGGGATCTATTTCGGTGGTGATCTCCTGTCCGGGGGTCATGCCATAGAAAAAGGTCCGCGTCGGCAGAGCGCGTACTGGTCCATACCGCTCGTGGCGTTCCCTATAATCGACAAACACCTTTGGGTACATCAGATAGCTGTTGAGATCCTCATCATCGACCTCTTTGCCGTCAATCGCCGCACTGGCCTCTTGGCGCGCGGCCTCCATATCGATCGGTGTTAGGTTTTTGCCCGGACGTTCGAGGTTTGGTGCGGCGCCTTTCAAAGCTTTGTTGATCATCGCGGGGGGGAAGCCGCCGGTGGGTTGGCCCAATTTTCCTTGCATCATATCGATCACCGAGTCTGGAAAGGACACATCCACAGCCGGGTCTTCCACTTGCCCCCGCGTCAGCCCTTGCGAGACCATCATAAGCGCCATGTCGCCGACCACTTTCGATGAGGGGGTGACTTTGACAATATCCCCGAACATATGGTTCACATCGGCATAGGTCTGCGCCACTTCGTGCCAGCGGTCGTCAAGCCCAAGTGACCGCGCTTGCGCCTTGAGATTGGTGAATTGCCCGCCGGGCATTTCGTGCAGATAGATCTCGGAATCGGGGGCCTGCAAGCCGCTTTCGAAGGCGGCATATTGGCCACGGACCGCTTCCCAATAGGTGCTGATCTCGCGGATTGCGTCGATATCGAGCCCGGTGTTGCGCGTATCATAGCGCATGGCCTCGACAATTGTGCCCAGTGTGGGCTGGCTGGTGTTGCCTGAAAACGCATCCATTGCGGCATCGACGGCGTCGACCCCGGCCTCTGCAGCGGCCAGTACCGTGGCAATGGCGCCACCAGATGTATCATGGGTGTGGAAATGGATGGGCAGGCCCACCTCTTGCTTTAGGGCTTTGACCAGCACGCGGGCCTGCGCCGGTTTCAGCAGTCCTGCCATGTCTTTAAGGCCAAGAATATGCGCGCCAGCCTGTTTAAGATCCTGCCCCATTTTAACATAATACTTCAGATCGTATTTTGATCTGTCGGGGTTAAACAGGTCTCCAGTGTAACAGATTGATCCTTCGCAGACCTTATCGGCGGCGCGCACGGCATCCATCGCCACCCGCATGTTTTCAACCCAGTTGAGGCTGTCAAACACGCGGAAGACGTCAATCCCTGTCTCTGCTGCCTGAGCAACAAAAGACTGCACTACGTTGTCGGGATAATTGGTATAGCCAACGCCGTTGGATCCGCGCAGCAGCATTTGTGTCATCAGGTTTGGCATTGCCTGCCGCAGGTCCCGCAGCCGTTGCCACGGACATTCTTGTAAAAACCGATACGCCACATCAAAGGTTGCACCGCCCCAGCACTCGACGCTGAACAGTTGCGGCAAATTGGCGGCATAGCTGGGGGCGGCGGTAATCATGTCGATCGACCGCATCCGGGTAGCCAACAGCGACTGGTGGCCGTCGCGCATCGTGGTGTCGGTGATCAACAATTGCGGCTGAGCGGCCATCCAATCAGCAAGCGCTTGTGGGCCTTCGCGATCCAGAAGGGTCTTGGTGCCTGGTGCCGGATCTGCGCGCAGTTGCGGCACGCGGGCAGGGCTGACGTCATGGTCAGGCATGCTGCGCCCGGCCGTTTCGGGATGGCCGTTGACGGTTATATCGGCGATATATGTCAATACTTTGGTGCCGCGGTCGCGGCGTTTTGCAAAGTGGAATAAATCCGGTGTGTCATCGATAAACTTAGTGGTATATTCGTTCGATAAAAACACCGGATGTTTGAGTAGATTTTCGACAAAAGCAATATTGGTTGACACGCCGCGGATGCGAAACTCGCGCAGCGCCCGATCCATGCGTGCAATGGCTTTTTCCGGGGTCTGCGCCGAAGCGGTCACTTTCACCAGCAACGAATCATAATACCGCGTGATCACACCGCCGGAATAGGCCGTACCACCATCGAGGCGTATGCCCATGCCGGTGGCGGCGCGATAGGCGGTGATGCGGCCATAATCGGGGATAAAGTTATTTTGCGGATCTTCGGTTGTGATGCGGGTCTGCAGCGCATGGCCGGTCAGTTGAATATCTTCCTGACGATCTTTTCCAGTGGCCACGGCTAAGGTCTTGCCCTCAGCGATCATAATTTGCGCTTGCACAATATCGATGCCGGTGACCTCTTCGGTAACCGTATGCTCGACCTGAACCCGGGGATTGACTTCGATAAAGTAAAATTTTCCGCTGTCCATATCCATCAGGAATTCGACGGTGCCGGCGCATTCATAGCCGACATGGGCGCAAATTTTGCGCCCCAAATCACAGATCTCGCTGCGCTGTGCTGCGCTTAAATACGGGGCAGGGGCGCGCTCAACTACTTTCTGATTGCGGCGTTGCACAGAACAGTCACGTTCATACAAATGATAGATATCGCCATGGGTGTCGCCCAAGATCTGCACTTCGACATGGCGCGCGCGCAGAATCATCTTCTCAAGATAGCCCTCGCCATTGCCAAAGGCGGCCTCGGCCTCGCGGCGGCCTTCGAGAACTTTTTCCTCAAGCTCGTCCTCGGTATTGATAGGCCGCATGCCGCGCCCGCCACCACCCCAGCTGGCTTTGAGCATGAGTGGATAGCCAACTGCAGCGGCCTCGCGTTTGATGGCTGCGATATCATCGCCCAGAACTTCGGTGGCCGGGATAACCGGAACGCCCGCAGCAACCGCCACTTTGCGAGCCGATGCCTTGTCCCCGAGCGCCCGCATGGTGGCGGCTTTCGGTCCGATAAAGCGGATGCCCGCAGCGTCGCAGGCATCGACAAAGTCCGGATTTTCCGACAACAGGCCATAGCCGGGATGGATCGCATCCGCCCCCGATTTTTTCGCCACCCTGATGATCTCGTCGATGCTGAGATAGGCGGCAACCGGGCCGAGGCCGTGACCGATCCGATAGGCCTCATCTGCTTTAAACCGGTGCAGGCCAAGCTTGTCTTCCTCGGCGAATACTGCGACGGTTTTTTTGCCCATTTCATTGGCGGCGCGCATAATCCGGATGGCAATTTCACCGCGGTTTGCAATAAGAATTTTGCTGAAATCAGACATGGCAGGCCTCGAAGCTTTAGGGTTTCATCGATCATTTTTCAGCCGCACTATAGTCGTGCTGCAATGCAGCGCAAGGGCAGGTTTTGTTTACAAGCATCATAGATTGGTCTTTAAAGGCGATGAAACAACTTAAATTTGAGGCAATAAGAAGCCTAAATAGTTTTGGTTGAAGGTGTTTTCAGTCTGGAATTAACCGGTGTTTTGCGTCGGCTAGTGTGTGAAGGCCCAATTGACCCATATTTGCGTGCAGGTCTTTACGCAGCATATTGATCAAATGCGCGGGGCCACGCGTGCCAAGCGCGGCCAGCGCGAAATGCCAAGCCGCACCGAGCATCACAAAGTCGGCCCCAAGCGCTCGCGCGCGCAGTATATCGAGCGCGCCGCTCACGCCCCCGTCGAAAATCAGTGGCAGCGAGGAGGCCTGCCGGATCGCTGGCAGCACGTCAATCACTGCGGGTGCGGCATCAAATTGGCGCCCGGCATGGTTTGAAACCCATAGGGCATCCACCCCTGCGGCTTTCAGACCTGCGACGTCTTCGACTTGCATGACGCCCTTAACGACAAGCGGGCCGTCCCAGGCCTCTCGAATCCAATGCAGATATTCCCAATCTGGCGCTGTGCGGATCAGGTATCCGATATGTGCAGTGGTTGGCAGACCAATCTTGGGTTGGGTGTAGCTGGCAATCAGGGGCATCCCCGGGCGTCCGGCACGGGCCATGCCCAGTGCCCATGACGGACGCATGGCGATCTGCGCAAGCAGGCGTGGGGTCAGAGCAGGGGGATGGGTCAACCCGCTGCGGGTCTGTCTTTCGCGGCGGCTAGCTACCGGCACATCTAAAGTCACAACCAGCGTGCGAAAGCCGGCATCCCGAACGCGTTTGAGCGTATCTTTTCGGACGTCGATGGCGCGGGGGGCATAGAGCTGAAACCAACCTTTGCCGTCAACGTGCGGTCCGATGCTTTCAGGGGTCTGACAGGCCACAGTTGACAATGTATACGGCAGACCTGCGGCGGTTGCAGCAGTTGCGAGTTTGCGTTCTGCGTGAGGCCAGATCAGCCCTGACATGCCCACAGGTGCGACCCCGAAAGGCAAGGGATACCGCTCGCCCAGCAATGTGGCGCTGGTATCTGGCTCAAACTCCCCGTGCAGGATTGACGGCATGAACAAGATCTTGTCCAATTGCCGGCGATTGCGAACAGGCGTGGTCTCGCTGCCAGTGGCACTGATCAGGTATTCCCAAACAAATTTTGGGATACGCTTTTTGGCCGCGGCGCGCAGGTCGGACAGAGCCGGGTATTTTTGATCTAAATTCATCGCGCTATGGATAAATGCTTGCGATGGTTTGTCCAGTTAAACAATAAGAACATAGTGTGAACGTGGCTTTCCCTCGGAGAGAAATCGCGCTAGGTTACCTTTTATGAACAGTTTTGATGACACTGATGCCTTTGAAGGCGCTTCGCTGTCGGCGCGCGCGATGGCGGCCCGGCCAGCGGGGTATCTTGACGAATTGAACTCGGCGCAACGCCAGGCGGTTGAAACTCTGGATGGTCCGGTTTTGATGCTGGCTGGTGCTGGAACCGGCAAAACCAAGGCGCTGACAACCCGGATTGCGCATCTTTTGAATATGGGCAAAGCCCGTCCCAACGAAATACTTTCGGTGACCTTTACCAACAAGGCGGCCCGCGAAATGAAAAACCGGGTGGCAAAGCTTTTGGGACAAACCGTCGAAGGCATGCCGTGGATGGGTACCTTTCATTCGGTTGGGGTCAAATTGTTGCGCCGTCACGCCGAACTGGTAGGGTTGAAATCCAACTTTACCATTCTGGACACCGATGACCAGATCAGGTTGCTGAAACAGCTTTTGGTCGCCGCCCAGATAGACGACAAACGCTGGCCTGCGCGGCAGCTGCTGGGGCTTATCGATCAATGGAAGAACCGCGCCTGGACCGCGTCGGCGGTGCCGGTTTCGGAGGCCGCAGCGTTCAATTCACTTGGGGTTGAGCTTTATGCCCAGTACCAGCAGCGCTTGAAAGATCTCAACGCAGTCGATTTTGGGGATCTGTTGCTGCATGTGGTGACAATTTTTCAGACCCACCCTGATGTTCTGGCGCAATACCAGAGATGGTTCCGCTATATTCTGGTGGATGAGTATCAAGATACAAATGTGGCACAATATCTGTGGTTGCGGCTGTTGGCGGGGGGGCATAAAAATATCTGCTGTGTCGGGGATGACGATCAGTCGATATATGGTTGGCGCGGCGCGGAAGTGGGTAATATTCTGCGCTTTGAGACTGATTTTCCCGGGGCTGAAGTGGTGCGCCTTGAGCAAAACTATCGCTCAACACCGCATATTTTAGCGGCGGCCAGCGGGGTGATTGCGGCCAATAAAGGCCGTTTGGGCAAAGAGTTATGGACAGCGGAAGATGACGGCGAAAAGCTGCGGTTGATCGGTCATTGGGATGGTGAGGAAGAAGCACGCTGGATCGGTGATGAAGTTGAGGCGCTGCAACAAGGCACCCGCGGCCTGCGAGAGTTATCGCTTGACGATGTCGCTATTCTGGTGCGGGCCTCGCATCAAATGCGGGCGTTCGAAGACCGGTTCCTTACCATCGGTCTGCCATATCGGGTGATCGGTGGCCCGCGGTTTTATGAACGGATGGAAATTCGCGACGCCATGGGGTATTTCCGCCTTGTGACCAGCCCGGATGACGATCTGGCGTTCGAGCGCATCGTCAATACGCCGAAACGCGGGCTTGGGGACAAAGCGCAACAGAAAATCCAGATGATGGCCCGCTCCAATGGGGTGTCCTTGCTTGAGGGCGCACGGCTGTTGCTGGCCGAAAAGGGGCTGGGGGGCAAAGGTGCTGTTGCGCTGGGCGCTTTGATTGCTGGAGCCGACCGCTGGGGCCAGTTGGCGCGCGACGGCAAGATGGGCCATCAGGAACTGGCGGAGATTATCTTGGATGAGTCCGGCTACACCACAATGTGGCAAAACGACAAGACCCCCGAGGGACCCGGCCGGTTGGAAAACCTGAAAGAACTGGTGAAAGCACTGGATCAGTTTGAAAACCTGCAGGGGTTCTTAGAGCATGTCAGCCTGATCATGGACAATGAGACCGAAGAATCCGGTGCCAAAGTGTCAATCATGACCCTGCATGCGGCAAAAGGATTGGAATTTCCAGCGGTGTTTTTGCCGGGCTGGGAAGACGGGTTGTTTCCATCCCAGCGGTCAATGGATGAAACCGGCGTCAAGGGTCTCGAGGAAGAGCGCCGCCTCGCCTATGTCGGCATCACTCGTGCCGAGATGCTGTGCACCGTGTCTTTCGCGGCCAACCGCCGGGTGTACGGTCAATGGCAATCGGCCCTGCCATCACGGTTTATTGATGAGTTGCCCGAGGCCCATGTCGATGTGTTGACGCCTCCGGGGCTCTATGGCGGCGGTTTTGGTGCAGCCGGCATGACCGGATCCTCGTCACGGGTCGAGGCGCGCGCCGCGGAGGCCAACGTATATAATTCTCCGGGCTGGAAAAGGTTACAGGCACGTGCGGGTGAGCGCGGCCTGTCGCGACCCCGCGAGAGCCGCAGCTCGGTCATAGATCTCAAAGCGGTGTCGAACCACACTGTGGGCGATCGGGTATTTCATCAAAAATTTGGGTATGGCGTGGTGGAGGCGATTGAAGGCGACAAGCTGGAGATTGCCTTTGACAAAGCTGGTATCAAAAATGTTGTCGCGCGCTTTTTGTCGAACCCTGATGACATTCCGTTTTAACGCTCGCACCTGCGGGCAGGTTGTACCGCAGGTGGCACAAATCATCTGTGGCACATAATCAGCACGGCGGGCTTTTCGCCGGGTTTGCGTACGGTCACGCTGGAGGCCGTTTGAAACCCAATATCGGGCTGAATATCAGGGGCAGAAATGCAAACGGCAACACGCGGGAGGAGCTGAATGTTGCCGTTGCGTTGCGGAAACTATCTGGGAGGAGCGTTCCGACTTTGTCTGCTTGTCAGCATTTTGTCTATGTGACAGCGGTATTCATAGGTATTTTTACAATCGCCAAAGCCCATCTGGCTTTGCCAAAGGCAGGGGTTAAACGCCGTAGGTTGTTTCGTAAGCGATCTGATGGATCATCGACCGGTTTAGGCCGAGGTCGTTCAGTTCTGCAGAGCTAAGGGCTCCCAACTCCTTTACAGTGCGACGGTACGCGCTGCGTTTTGCAAGGTTGTCTTTGACTGTGCCCCACAATGCGATCGCGCGGTCAGTGAGGGTGATGTTTCTCAAACTTACTTCTGTTGCATATGCCATTTTTTGATCCTTTTTCGGTTGACGCTCATGTTCTGGCGGTTGTCTTCGCCGTTCTTGCTCAGGAATTAACGTCGATGCTGCACCTGCACAATGGACGATAAAGAAATGCCGCTATGCAGAAAATGCATGTGGCTTGGTCGGGGCAGGCGCCAGCGGTCTGTGGCGGCTTGTGGCGGATTGTGTGCCTTTAGGATCTTTTGTCGCCGGTTTAGGGGTTTGGTCAGCGCGCCTCTGTCTGTGTGGTATTTCATGGGAAACAGATTTTTTAGCGGCGTCTGGCACCGCCTAAGGCGGGCGAATCACCGACTTAAGCGGTTAGATTTGCTTTGAAAGGTTAAATTATGTGGGTATTTTTACTTTATGAGAGGATGTATTTTCGTATTTTCACATTAAAGTGGGAATTCATGGGCTTGCCATATTCCAAGATTTCTATCTATATTTAGTGGTTATTTATTTATTATTAATACATGTTGTGTAAAGATCGGTCATTATCACATCTTTTTAATATTTTAAGTGGAAATTGAATTGCCTGAGTGAAAAATTTATTAAAAAAACAATTGATTTCCATAAATTCCCATGGCATCCCTTAGAAGATGAAGACGGAAAGCGTGGGGCGGCTTAAGACCCCGAAAAAGTCAAGACAGGTTTCATACAGGTTCCAGCTTCATCAACGACAAGATCCGACGCGTGTGCGAGCAGACATCCCCCAGATGGCACGCAGTTGGGCAATCCGTATTTCGGAACGATAACTACGGATTGAGCAGTGAAGACCGCTCAATCCGTTGTTTTGTTCAGAGCTACATTATCATCGTGGGGGTGGCAGAGGCCAAGGCAACGTGGCGCGCAGATTTAGAGGCGAAGGACACCACAAGGTGGACAGTAAGGGCAGAGTTTCTGTCCCGGCTTCTTTTCGCCGTGTTCTCGAGGCTGCCGACGAAAACTGGACCGATGGGCTCAACCCTGAATTGGTCATTGTTTATGGTGACCACCGCCGCCATTTTCTCGAGTGTTACACGGTTGCGGCGATCAATGAGGTCGATGACAAGATTGATGCGTTGCCACGAGGCTCGATGGAGCGGCGAATGCTGCAAACCCTATTTCACGGTCAGAGTTTTCCCACCACTGTCGACGAGACAGGGCGTTTGGTCTTGCCGGCAAAGCTGCGTCGCAAAATCGATCTTGATGCCGAGGCGTTTTTCATTGGCGCGGGGGATACCTTTCAGATCTGGAAGCCTGAAACCTATGAGGTCGAGGAACTGGCGCGCACAGAAGAGTGGCTGAATGACCTGCCACCCGATGTGGACCCGTTGGTTTTTCTGGATGGTGTGAAAGGGGATTGACCGATGGTTGATATCGCCCTGAACGGTCACCGCAACTCTCATATTCCTGTCTTGCTCGCGCCACTTTTAAAGTCTGTCTCACCGCTCTTCGGGCGCTGGCTTGACGGGACATTTGGGGCAGGTGGCTACAGCCGGGGCCTACTCGATGCCGGGGTGGATCATGTGACCGCGATCGACCGAGACCCTTTAACTTTTGAAATGGCACGTGATTGGAGCATGCAGTATCAGGGACGTCTCACGATGGTTGAGGCGGTGTTTTCCCAGATGGATGCCCATGCCAAAGATCTGGATGGCGTGGTTCTGGATTTGGGCGTTTCATCAATGCAAATCGATGCCGCTGAGCGTGGCTTTTCATTTATGCAGGATGGTCCGCTTGATATGCGGATGAGCCAATCCGGCCAGTCGGCTGAAGATATTGTCAACACATCAAGCCAAACAGAGCTGGCAGATATCTTGTTTTATTACGGAGAAGAACGTGCCAGCCGCCGCATTGCCAAAGCAATTGTCGCCGCGCGCTTGCTGGCACCGATCACCCGCACCCTGCAACTGGCAGACATCGTCCAAAGCTGTTTGCCTCGCCCCAAGCCAGGGCAGTCGCATCCTGCCACGCGTAGTTTTCAAGCTTTGCGCATTGCCGTCAATGATGAATATGGCGAATTATTTGCCGGTTTGCTTGCCGCCGAACGGGCGTTGAAACCGGGTGGGATTCTGGCGGTGGTCAGTTTTCATTCAATTGAGGATCGTATGGTCAAACGGTTTATCCAGTCACGGGCAGGCAAGCTTGGTTCGGGCAGTCGCTATGCACCGGAAATCATCCAGCCCGAACCGCAGTTTCAGCTGTTGACGCGTAAGGCGATCGCCGCCGACACCACAGAGGTGGCGCAAAATCCCCGCGCCAGATCAGCCTTATTGCGCATTGCCCGCCGCACAGCGACAGCGCCTGGCGCCAGGCCATCCGCCCGATCCCTGGGAATGCCACAGATCGGGGCGGATACCTGATGCGTTCGTTGTTTTATATCACATCAGCACTGGGTCTGATTGCACTGGCATTTTGGGCCTATCACGAGAATTTTTTGACCCAGCGCATGTTGACCAAAACCGAACAGCTACAGACCGAAATTGGCCAGTCGCGGGCCAAACTGCGGGTTTTGCGCGCCGAGTGGGCCTATTTGAACCGCCCTGAGCGGTTGCGGGATTTGGCGGCTTTGAATTTTGACCGGTTACATCTGTTTCCGCTCTCATCCTCTCATTTTGGTCGGGCCGATCAAGTGGCCTACCCACGCCTCGAAGAACGTGATTTGGTGCAACCGGTCGCAGCCTCTGCCCGAGGGGGGATCGAATGATCCGCATCCCGCTACGGCCGCTCGCCACCATTCTGAAAGCCCGCAAGACGGGTAAGAACCCAGATGACATCGAGCGCGCAAATATTCGCCAAAGGCACGAGGATATGCAGGATGAGTCTCGCATGCGCGCCGAAGGCAGGTTGCTGGTTCTCGGGATGTTGTTCTTTCTGGGGTTTTTATCGATCAGCGCTCGCATGGCTTTTTTGGCAGCTTCTGAGCCAAGCGAACCGAAAGTACATTCTTTTGGCGGAGCTATCCACGCTCAGCGCGCAGACATTGTCGACCGCCAAGGCCGTATTTTGGCGACCAATATGGAAACCACGGCTCTGTATGCGCACCCGCAGGAGTTAATTGACCCCAAGAACGCGGTTAAACAATTGGTTCGGATTTTTCCCGACCTTGATGAACAGCGGCTGTTGCGCGATTTTTCTGGTCCGCGTAAGTTTGTTTGGGTGAAGAAAAAAGTCAGTCCTGAACAAAAGCAGGCGGTCTATGATATTGGAGATCCGGGACTTTTGCTTGGTCCGCGTGAAATGCGCCTGTATCCCAACGGTCGCCTCGCGGCGCATGTTTTGGGCGGGGCAAGGTTTGGCCGCGAGGGCGTTCATGCTGCCGAAGTTCTAGGTGTCGCTGGCGTCGAGTTTACATTTGACGAGTATTTGCGCGACGTGGTCAATTATGATGTGCCGCTACAATTGTCACTTGACCTCAGCGTTCAGGCTGAGATGGAGCAGTTGCTGGCAGGGGGCATGCGGGTGATGAATGCCAAGGGTGCTGCGGCGGTTTTGATGGATGTTCATACCGGTGAGGTTATCGCGCTGGCCTCTCTGCCGGATTTTGATCCAAATCACCGACCCGTTGGCAGTGGTAAAAATCCGGACAACCCATTGTTCAACCGCGCTGTACAAGGCGTTTATGAATTGGGGTCAACGTTTAAAATATTTGCGGTTGCGCAAGCGATGGAATTGGGTTTGGTCAATCCAGATACTGTGCTCGACATTCGCGGGCCAATACGGTTTGGCCGTTTCCGCATCAGAGACAGCCATTATTTGGGCAAAGAGCTTTCGGTGTCGGATATTATCGTGAAATCGTCCAACATAGGCACGGCGCGCATTGCGCAAATGATTGGCGTTGATCGCCAGCAGCAATTTTTGCGCGACTTTGGCGTCTTCGAAAAAACATCGCTGGAAATGGTTGAGGCTTCTGGTGGCAAGCCGTTGTTGCCGCCAAAATGGACCGAACTCAGTACGATGACAATCTCTTACGGCCACGGGCTATCGGCCACTCCGTTGCATTTGGCGGCGGGGTATGCGGCTTTGGCCAATGGCGGGTATCAGGTCACCCCGACGCTGATCCGCAAAGAGCATCCGACCCAAGGGCTGCGCATTGTTTCAGAAAATGTTGCAAAAGCGTCGGTTGCGATGTTGCGCAAAGTGGTGACTGAAGGCACAGCAAAGCGATATGGCGACGTGCCCGGGTATGCAGTGGCCGGAAAAACCGGTACGTCTGAAAAGCAAAAGAAAAACGGCCCTGGCTACGACAAGGACCGGGTTTTGGCCTCATTTGCCTCGGTGTTTCCCGCGCATGACCCGCAATATGTACTCGTGGTGACAATGGACGAAGCCGTTGAGACGGTGGGTCTTAAACCGCGCCGGACAGCATCATTGACCGCCGTGCCGGTTGCCGCGGAAATTATTGGCCGCGTGGCACCACTGCTGGGGATGCGTCCACATTTTGAACCCCAAGTCTTGACCAAGGTCGAATTGACGGCCAACTAGCACCAACGTGTTGGATCGCTTGGGCAGACGCTGTGGCGCAGACAGAGGGAAGGGATCAGATGAAGAATGCCGCAAAGACTGTTTCCGACCTTGGCTGTTTGGCGGGTGCGGCGCGAAACATACCCGTCACCGGGCTCGCCGTTGACAGTCGCGCGGTCCGTCCCGGCTATCTGTTTGCGGCGCTGCCGGGTCTGCAGGTGCATGGCGCCGATTATATTTCAGCGGCCCTTGCTCTTGGTGCCACCAGTATTCTGACAGATGCTGCGGGTGTACGGCGTGCGCGGTCCACGCTTGACGGGGCTAAAGGAATATGCGTTTGGATCAGCGAAGATCCCCGACAGGCATTGGCAGCAGCGGCGGCGCTTTGGTTCGGGGCGCAACCCGACACTATGGTGGCGGTGACCGGGACAAACGGCAAAACTTCGGTGGCAAGTTTTGTGCGTCAAATCTGGACAGAGATGGGGCATAGCGCGATCAATCTTGGCACCAATGGGGTTCTGGGTGCCTGGCAGGCCCCGCTCACCCATACCACACCTGAGCCGATCACTCTGCATGATACCCTGTCGCGGGCGCAGGCGGCGGGGGTGACCCACGCGGCGTTGGAGGCCTCGAGCCACGGCTTACAGCAGCGCAGGCTCGACGGGACGTATCTAAAGGCAGCGGCCTTTACAAATTTCACCCAAGACCATTTGGATTATCATGCAAATTTTGCTGATTATTTCGCTGCAAAATCTGGACTTTTCGAGCGGGTGCTCAGCGACCAAGGCTGTGCGGTTCTCAACCTTGACGATGTCAAAAGCGCTGAAATATTGTCGATTGCCAAAGCCCGTGGTTTGCGGGTGATCGGTGTCGGGCGCGGTGATGAGGCTGATTTGCAATTGACGGCACAACGCTTTGATGTTGCGGGGCAGGCCGTGCGATTTCGCTGGCAGCAGCGCGCGCATCAACTCGAGCTTTCTCTGATCGGTGGGTTTCAGGCCGATAACGTGTTGCTGGCCGCTGCACTGGTGATTGCCTGTGGTGCAGATCCGGATGAGGTCTTTGATGCCCTGCCGGCAGTGAGCACGGTGCGCGGTCGCATGGAGTTGGTCGCACAGCGCGACAATGGCGCGTCGATTTTTGTTGATTTTGCCCATACACCGGATGCGGTAACAACGGCATTAAAGGCCCTGCGGCCGCATGTGATGGGGCGCTTGGTGGCGATTATTGGCGCAGGTGGAGATCGCGACCGCAGCAAGCGGCCGCTCATGGGGCAGGCGGCGGCCGCGCAGGCCGATCTGGTGATCGTGACCGACGACAATCCGCGTAGCGAAGATCCGGCCACCATCCGGAAAATGGTGTTAAGCGGGGCCGCAGATGCGCTTGAGGTGCCTGATCGTGCAAGCGCCATTTTGCGCGGTGTCGATATGCTGGACGCGGGAGACGCGCTGTTGATTGCAGGCAAGGGCCATGAAACGACACAAACCGTCGGTGATATCGTGTTTCCGTTCGACGATGCAGAGCAGGCCAGTATCGCGGTTGCAGCACTAGAGGGGCGGTTGGCATGAGTTTATGGACCGCAGCACAGCTCGTGGCCGCCACCGGGGGCAGCACCCAAGGCGACTGGTTTGTAGACGGGGTTTCGATTGACAGCCGCCGTCTGCAGCCGGGGGATTTGTTTATCGCTCTGCAGGCAGCGCGGGACGGTCATGATTTCGTCGTGCAGGCTTTTGACAACGGTGCCGCTGCGGCCTTGGTGTCGCGGCGCCCAGAAGGCGTGGCCGATGATGCACCTCTGCTTATGGTGCCGGATGTTCAGGCGGCGCTTGAGGCACTGGGCCGTGCGGCCCGCGCCCGAAGTCACGCGCGGGTTGTGGCGGTCACCGGCTCGGTTGGCAAAACCTCGACCAAAGAGATGTTGCGCGAGGTGTTGGCTGGGCAGGGGCGCACCCATGCTTCGGTGGCCAGCTATAACAATCATTGGGGGGTCCCACTGACACTGGCCCGCATGCCGACAGATACCGAATTTGCGGTGTTCGAGATCGGCATGAACCATCCCGGCGAAATAGCACCGCTGGCGCTTATGGTGCGACCCGATATTGCCATCATAACGACGGTTGCGGCCGCACATCTGGAAGCCTTTGATGATATTGACGGCATCGCGCGGGAGAAGGCAGAAATTTTTAACGGGTTAACGCCTGATGGCGTCGCGGTGATCCAAGCCGATTTGCCGACCTCGCCAGTTTTGACCGCTGCCGCACAGGACCATTCAAAACGGATATTGAGTTTTGGATCCTCTGCCAAGGCGGCTTACCGGTTGCGGGATGTGCAGTTTGAGCCAGCGACAACACTCGCAACTTTCGAGCACCAAAACCAGTTACAGACATTTGAATTGGCAGCCCTCGGACGGCATTTTGCGGAAAACGCTCTGGCGGTTATTGCAACCTGCCAAAACCTTGGCCTGCGCTATGAGATGATCACTGCGGGTCTTGCCCGATGGTTGCCGGTCGTTGGGCGGGGGGCACGCCAGAAGATGATGCTTGATGCAGCGCGGCCTGACAGCACAATTGAGGTAATTGATGAGTCCTATAATGCCAATCCAACATCGCTGTGCGCTGCGCTGGCGGTGCTGTCCCAGATAAAAGCTTTGTCTCATCAGCGCATCGCTTTTCTGGGTGATATGAAAGAATTGGGGCCGCAAGCCGCAGAGATGCATGCGGCGATCGCGCAAGATGTTCATATTGAGGGAATTGCGAAGATCCACGCGGTTGGCCCATTGATACGCAACCTGTATGATGCCTTGCCGGTTGAAAAGCGCGGTCGCTGGACCGCAACTAGTGCCGAGATGGTTCAGGGCATCCGTGCGGATGTGCATGCTGGTGACGTGGTACTTATTAAAGGCTCGCTCAGCATGGACATGGGTCGGGTGGTTGACGCCCTTACAAATTTACGCCATGCGCGCACATCAGACACGGGTGAGGACTAGACATATGCTCTATTGGCTAACGGAACTGTCAGATGGCGGCGATTTCTACAATCTGTTCCGCTATATCACGTTTCGGGCGGGTGGGGCATTTATGACAGCTCTGATTTTCGGATTTTTGTTTGGTCGGCCGCTGATCAACGTGTTGCGCCGGTCGCAGGGCAAAGGTCAACCGATCCGCTCGGATGGGCCAGAAAGCCACTATGCCAAAGCCGGTACTCCGACGATGGGCGGCTTGCTGATTGTGGGGGCATTGCTGACCTCGACCCTGCTTTGGGCGCGGCTCGACAACGCCTATATCTGGATGGTTTTGTTCGTGATGATGTCCTTTGGATTGATCGGTTTTGCCGATGATTATGCCAAGATTGCCAAACAAAACACCTCTGGCGTACCTGGTAAAATACGGCTGCTTCTGGGCTTGGTCATAGCAGGCGTTGCTGCGGTTTGGGCAGCGACCTATCATCCTGATGCGTTGCAAAATCAACTGGCGCTGCCGGTGTTCAAAGATACACTTTTGAACCTTGGTATGCTGTTTGTACCCTTTACCATGATCGTCATTGTAGGCTCGGCCAATGCCGTCAACCTGACCGACGGGTTGGATGGGCTGGCGATTATGCCGGTGATGATTGCGGCAGGCACTTTGGGGGTGATCGCCTACGCGGTTGGCCGGGTTGACTTTACCCAGTATCTTGAAGTGCATTACGTTCCTGGAACTGGTGAGATTTTGATATTTTGCTCGGCGTTGATCGGCGGGGGTTTGGGCTTTCTGTGGTACAACGCCCCGCCAGCAGCGGTGTTTATGGGCGATACCGGGTCTCTGGCGCTGGGCGGCGCATTGGGGGCCATTGCGGTGGCCACCAAACACGAAATTGTTTGGGCCATCGTTGGCGGGCTGTTTGTGATCGAGGCGCTGAGCGTCATCATTCAAGTGTTGTATTTCAAAGCGACCGGCACCAGAGTTTTCCTGATGGCACCTATCCATCACCACTATGAGAAAAAGGGCTGGGCAGAGCCGACCATCGTGATCCGCTTTTGGATTATTGCGTTGATCTTGGCCCTTGTCGGGCTGGCAACGCTGAAAGTGAGATAGGGAAGCGATGATACCAGTACGGGGATATCACGGGGCCAAAGTGGCGGTTCTGGGATTGGGCCGCTCGGGGCTGGCCACGGCGCATGCGCTGCGGGCTGGTGGAGCCGAGGTTTTGTGCTGGGATGACAATGCCGCGCCCCGCGAGGCTGCGCAGGCGATGGGGTTTGCAATCACGCAGTTGACCTCTGCCGAGGCGTTTGGCGATATTGAAGCCTTAATTGTCAGCCCCGGTATTGCGCATCTCTATCCCAGCGCCAATCTGGTGGTGGCTGCCGCTTGTCGGGCCGGGGTGCGTGTCGACAATGATATAGGGCTGTTCTTTCGCTCGTTCGCAACCTCTGAGTGGCACAATTTCGACCAGCATCCCAAAGTGGTGGCGATCACCGGTTCGAATGGCAAATCCACAACATCTGCGTTGATCCACCACCTTCTGACCACGGCCGGCAGGTCGGCGCAGCTTGCCGGTAATATCGGACGGGGTGTGCTGGATATCGATCCGGCATGCGATGGCGATGTGGTGGTGTTGGAACTGTCGAGTTATCAAACCGAACTGGCACGGGCGCTGACCCCTGATATTGCGGTGTTTACCAATCTCAGCCCAGACCATCTTGACCGCCATGGTGGTCTTGGGGGCTATTTTGCCGCCAAGCGGCGCCTGTTTGTCGAAGGCGGTCCCGACCGCGCCATCATCGGCATTGACGAGCCAGAGGGGCAGATGCTGGCCAATCAACTGTCCGAGGGGCGCGGTGATGATCGGGTGATTGATATCTCGGTGACGGGTAAGCTAACGGGCCCGGGCTGGCATGTGTTTGCCCGCAAGGGGTTTTTGGCAGAATACCGCAAATTGCGTCAGGTTGCTTCGATCGATTTGCGCGGTATGGCCAGCCTGCCGGGGGCGCATAACCATCAAAACGCCTGCGCTGCCTATGCGGTGTGTCGCACGCTGGGTCTGGCGCCTCGGGTAATTGAGGCCGGCTTGGCCAGTTTTGCAGGTTTGCCGCACCGCAGTCAGGTCATCGCCAAGACGGACGGGGTGCGTTATGTCAATGACAGCAAGGCGACCAATGTCGACAGCGCTGCCAAGGCCCTGCAGGCGTTTGACAACATTCGCTGGATCTGCGGTGGCTTGCAGAAAGACGGTGGCTTGGAGGCGGTGCAACCGGCGCTGGGCCGCGTGCGCAAGGCCTATGTGATTGGCCGCGAGGCGGCGGCTTTTGCCATGCAACTGCCCTGCGAGACTGAGGTGTGCACCACGATGGCGGTGGCGGTGGCGCGCGCCCGCGCCGAGGCCGCACCCGGTGACACGGTGCTGTTGGCACCAGCTGCGGCCAGCTTTGATCAATATGATAATTTTGAACAGCGCGGCGATGATTTTACCCGACAGGTGACAGGCGCGGCACAAAAATAACTTTACACGCACGTCCATGTGTCTACTTTGGCACCATTAAACAAATTTTATTTTTTGATTGGATGGCATTTGGAACCTGTATTTTGGCAACATATCTGGACATGGATAATAGTGAATGAAACGGCGCTTGGATCGGTGCTGGTTTTTGCGGTGCTGATCGCGACAGTTAACGGATGGTTCAAGAAGGGTCTCGACTGGTCTCGCAAGACGCTGGTGGGGTCAAAAGTTTAAACCGATCTCCATGTCGTGCAAGGCTTGGAATGGGTCAGCCGGGTTCCATTGGCGGCCTGGTAGCGGTGCAGCGGCGCAGGCTCGCCTAAGCAAGGCCTATGTGAGCTTCTGGATTGCGTCAGTGCTCGCTATGCGATTTGACCATCAGGCAGAGGGTGGCAAGTTGGCGTTTGCAGCTGTGTGGCGGCTGGGCTTTATAAAAAGGCGTAACGGGAAAAACCGGCTATGATCGATCGATGCTATGACCAAAAAGACCTTGTGGCATTATATGATCTGATAAATTCAGGCGGACCTGATTGGGATTATTATCTTGCGCTGGCCGCCCGGATTGTCGGAGCCGAAAAAGCACCGGCCCGCGTGTTGGACGCCGGATGCGGCACCGGCGCGCTGGCGGTTGAGATGGCGCGCATGGGCGCCGGGGTCACCGGGCTTGATCCGGCTGAGGCGATGCTTGCGGTGGCCCGTGCGCGCGCCGGAGCGGCACTTGTGCACTGGCAACACGGCACGCTGCAAAGCTTTCACAGTGATCAGCGCTATGATCTGATCTATATGACCGGCCACGCATTTCAATGCCTGTTGGCGGATGATGATATCCTGCAGGCCTTTCTTGCGGTGGCTGCGGTTTTGGCCCCAGGCCGGCAATTTGTGTTTGAAACCCGTAATCCGGCCTGTGCGCCGTGGCAAAACTGGGTGCCCGCACGGTCTGAAATCGCCTTGGTCACCGCGGATGACGTGGCGGTGCGGCTTTGGCATCAACTGGTCGAGATCACAGACGATTACGTCACCTTTGATCAATATCACGCCTTTGCGGATCGCACGGCCCCGGTGATTTCGCGCAGCTGCCTGCGGTTTTGCACCTTGGCCCAGATCGAAGCCTTTGCCACGGCGGCAGGGCTACGGGTTGTGCGGGTGGTTGGCGATTGGAAGGGGGCGGCGTTCACCGGTATTGAGCGCGAGATTATCGTACATCTTCAACGGGTCTAGGCCCGGCTGTTCAGCGCCTGTGCGGCGGCCCAGCCCGACGACCAGGCCCATTGGAAATTATACCCGCCCAGCCAGCCGGTCACGTCCACCGCCTCACCGATGAAATACAGATCCGGCACGGTTTTACTCATCATCGTCTTTGACGACAGCGCGTCGGTGTCGATGCCCCCGAGCGTCACTTCGGCGGTGCGGTACCCTTCAGATCCGTTCGGTGTCAGTGGCCAGGCCTTTAATGCGCTGCAAATCTCGATTAAACGCGCGTCGGATTGATCGGCCAGATTGCCGCTCAGTGCCAGGTGCGCGGTCAGATACTCCACCAGCCGTGCCGGCAGGTGGTGCGCCAGCTCGGTTGTGAGATTGCGCCGGCCCTGCGCCTGGCGTTGGGTGCGTAGCAGATCATAGAGCGGGATGTCGGGGATCAGGTTGACAAAAATCACCTCGCCCTCGCGCCAATAGGATGAAATTTGCAGGATTGATGGCCCCGACAACCCGCGGTGGGTGAACAGCATCCCCTCGTCAAAGGTGGCGCTTGCATTGCTGATCCTTGCCTTCAAAGCGGTGCCGGCCAGCGGTTTGAACCGCGCATCTGAAAATGTCAGCGGCACCAGCGCGGCACGGGTTTCGGTCAATGGGATATCAAACTGGTCAGCGACGTCATAGGCAAAGCCGGTCGCGCCCATTTTGGGGATCGACTTGCCCCCCGTGGCAATCACCAACTGACGGCATTGAGCTGAGATGGTTTGACCGTCTTGCGTGAGCTCAAGCGCAAAGCCATCCTCGGTTTTACACAGGGCGGTCACCGCACAGCGCAGCCGCAGTTCGGCCCGTGCGCGCTCCATCTCGCTGCGCAGCATAGCGATGATCTGTTTGGCCGAGCCGTCACAAAACAGTTGCCCTAAGGTTTTTTCGTGATAGGCAATCCCGTGGTCTGACACCAGTGAGATGAAATCCCACTGGCTATAGCGACGCAGGGCGGATTTACAGAAGTGACTGTTTTGCGACAGGAAATTGTCGGGTGTGGTATGCATATTGGTAAAGTTGCAGCGCCCGCCGCCGGAAATGCGAATTTTCTCACCCGGGGCTTTGGCGTGATCGATCAACAGCACGCGCCCCTTGGATTGGGCCGCGCACATCATTCCTGCGGCGCCAGCGCCTATAATAATTGTATCATACATCATGGTGCAGGGCTGCACTGATCTGAATTAGAGTGCAAGTTAAAAGCATTTGCACTGGCTTTGAAGGGGCGGTTTATGTATTACTAACCCCAGATCCCGCAAAGGGACGCATTTTGTTGAGACAGCAGTTGGCGGTTTAAATGACAGAGATGGTGTATGGATCCGCACCCATGCGGGTCGGCGAAGCGATATTACCCAAATGGTGGCGTACAATCGACCGCGGGTCTTTGTCTTGTATTCTGATTTTATTTTCCATTGGCATCCTTCTGGGTCTGGCCGCGTCGCCGCCTCTGGCGGCCAAAAATGGCTTTGAGGCTTTTCATTATGTCAAGCGTCAGGCGGTGTTTGGCGGGCTGGCTTTGCTGGCGATGGTGGTGACCTCGATGATGACGCCAAAACTGGTGCGACGGCTGTCGGTGATTGGCTTTTTGGTGGCGTTTGTGTCAATCGCGCTGCTGCCGCAGTTTGGTACTGATTTTGGCAAGGGTGCGGTGCGCTGGTATTCGTTGGGGTTTGCCTCGATACAGCCATCCGAATTTCTTAAACCGGGCTTTGTCGTGGTGTCCGCTTGGATGCTGGCGGCCTCGCAAGAGATCAATGGCCCACCCGGTCGGTTGTGGTCTTTGGTGTTGATGATGGTGTGCTGCGGCATGTTGATCTTTCAGCCTGATTTCGGTCAGGCGTGTATCGTGTTTTTTGGCTGGGCGGTGATGTATTTTGTGGCTGGTGCCCCGATGACGCTGCTTTTGGCGCTGGCCGGTCTGGTGGTGGCTATCGGTGGTGTCGCCTATGGGCATTCCGAGCATTTTGCCCGCCGGATTGATGGGTTTCTCTATCCTGACTTCGACCCGACGTCGCAATTGGGTTATGCAACAAACGCAATCCGCGAGGGCGGGATTTTGGGGGTTGGTGTGGGCGAGGGACAAGTAAAATGGTCGCTGCCAGATGCGCATACAGATTTTATCATTGCTGTGGCCGCAGAAGAGTTTGGATTGATTATGGTGCTGTTTATCATCGTGCTGTATCTGATCATTGTGGTGCGAACCCTGCTGCGGCTGATGCGCGAGCGCGATCCTTTTATTCGACTTGCAGGCACGGGTCTGGCGTGTATTTTTGGTGTTCAGGCTTTTATTAATTTGGGGGTTGCGGTGCGACTTTTGCCAGCTAAGGGGATGACGCTGCCCTTTGTCAGCTATGGCGGTTCTTCGCTGATTGCCGGTGGCATTGCGGTGGGCATGCTGTTGGCGTTTACGCGCACGCGCGCTCAAGGCGAAATTGGCGATCTGCTGCGAGCCCGCGTGAGATGAACACAAAACCCCGTCTGCTATTACTGGCTGCCGGCGGCACTGGTGGGCATATGTTCCCGGCTCAAGCGCTTTCCGAGGCGATGCTTGCCAAAGGTTGGCGGGTTAAGCTGTCGACGGATTGGCGCGGAGCGCGCTATACCAAAGGCTTTCCGTCCGAGGTTGAGATTGAACAGATTTCCGCGTCAACCTTTGCCCGCGGTGGTTTTTGGGCAAAATTGATCGTGCCGTTCGTATTGGGGATTGGTGTGCTGAACAGTTTGTTTGCGATGCAGCGTGATCGTCCGGACGTGGTTGTCGGGTTTGGGGGCTACCCCAGTATTCCGGCGTTGGCGGCGGCATGGCTGCTGCGGAGACCGCGAATAATCCATGAACAAAATGGCGTTTTGGGACGGGTAAATCAACTTTTTGCCAAGCATGTGAACCAGCTGGCCTGCGGCAGTTGGCCCACAGCAACGCCCGCAGGTGTCACGGGCGTACATACCGGCAATCCGGTGCGGGCAAAAATACTTGATCGTGCAGGGGCGGGCTATATTGCGCCGGGTGATTATCCCATGTCGGTTCTGGTGATGGGCGGATCACAAGGCGCGCGCATTCTGTCTGATCTGGTGCCACCAGCGCTTGTCGATCTGCCGATTGCGCATCTCAAGCATCTTCGGGTCAGCCATCAGGCGCGCCACGAAGATATCGAACGCGTCGCAGATTTCTATGCCGATCACGGGATCGCGGCCGAGGTCGAAACGTTTTTTGATGATATCCCGCGCCGTATGAGCGAGGCACAACTGGTCATCAGCCGCGCTGGGGCGTCATCGGTGGCCGATATATCGGTGATTGGCAGGCCATCTGTCTTGATCCCGCTTGCCAGTGCTATTCGCGACGAACAGACCGCCAACGCGCAGGCGCTGGTCACGGCCGATGCCGCGATTTTGATGCCCGAACCGGGCTTAACCGTCGCGACACTCAGCGCGCAGATAGCGGCTTTTCTAGAGGCCCCTGACAAGGCAACCGCAATGGCAAACGCGGCTTTACGTTGCGCAGTACCGGACGCCACCGGGCGGCTTGCGACACTGGTCGAGAACCTTGCACCAGCGGGACTTGGACAGGGAGCACCGAAATGAACGCGGCCACCAAATTGCCCGGGGATGTCGGTGCAATTCACTTTGTTGGCATCGGTGGCATCGGCATGTCAGGAATTGCCGAAGTGCTGCTCAACCATGGCTATCAGGTGCAGGGCTCTGACCTGAAAGCGTCTAAAATTACGGACCGTCTTCAAACATTGGGCGCGGTGATTTTTGAAGGCCAGAAGCCGGAAAATCTTGATCATGCCGAGGTCGTGGTGATCTCGTCGGCGATCAAGCCGGGCAATGCCGAGTTGGACAGCGCCCGCCTACGCGGTTTGCCGGTGGTGCGCCGGGCTGAAATGCTGGCTGAACTGATGCGGCTGAAATCTAATGTCGCGGTTGCGGGTACCCATGGCAAAACCACCACGACCACGATGGTGGCGACGCTGCTGGATGCCGGTCAGTTTGACCCCACGGTGATCAATGGTGGTATCATTCACGCCTATGGATCGAACGCGCGTATGGGGCAGGGCGAATGGATGGTGGTCGAGGCCGATGAAAGTGACGGTACCTTCAACCGGCTGCCCGCCACCATCGCCATTGTCACCAATATTGATCCCGAGCATATGGAGCATTGGGGTGATTTTGACACCCTGCGACAGGGCTTTGTGGACTTTGTGTCAAACATCCCCTTTTATGGCTTGGCAGTGTGTTGCACCGATCACCCCGAGGTGCAGGCGCTGGTCGGCAAGATCACCGACCGGCGGATCGTCACATACGGTTTTAACGCGCAGGCCGACGTTCGGGCGCTCAACCTGACAACCCAGTGCGGCGTGGCGCATTTCGATGTACAGTTTCAGGCGGAAGATGTGACTTTGACCGGTTGCCGTCTGCCCATGCCGGGTGATCATAACGTGTCAAACGCCCTTGCGGCGATAGCGGTGGCACGTCATCTGGGCATGAATTTTGATCAAATTCGCGATGCGCTGGCCGCATTTAAAGGCGTCAACCGTCGCTTTACCATCGTTGACGAGGTCGATGGTGTCACCATTATTGATGATTATGGCCACCATCCGGTCGAGATCGCCGCAGTACTGAAAGCGGCACGGCAAGCCTGTGACGGGCGGGTGATCGCCGTGCACCAGCCGCACCGCTATAGCCGGTTGCACGATCTGTTCGAAGAGTTCAGTAGCTGTTTCCACGAGGCCGACGTGGTTGCCATATCTGAGGTGTTTTCGGCGGGTGAAGACCCGATTGAAGGCGCATCGCGCGATGATCTGGTGGCGGGCCTGATCCGCCACGGTCACCGTCATGCCAGCGCGCTATTGCAACAAGATGATCTGACGCAATTGGTCCGCGATCACACCAAGCCGGGTGACATGGTGGTCTGTCTTGGGGCGGGTACAATTAGCGCTTGGGCCAACGCGCTGCCCGCACGGTTGCGGCAAGTCTGACGTTGGCAGAAACTGTCCCCTCCGTAAAATTGGGCTGGATTTAACGATCTGTTCGTTCGCACTGGATGGCCGGGCATAATTTTCGGACATTGACCTTATTTTGTTACGTGCCGGATAAGCTGGCGCATTTTCATTCTGCGATTGCGGGCTGCACTCAAAATTTTAAGTGCTCTTAACGCCGGCCTAACGATAAAACCCCCTTGCGTTTTATCCTTTAAATGCGGCACTGCTTTCGCAAGCAAAAATGGGCAAGCATGACTGATATTCCCATCCCACGCGGCAGCATTGCCAAAGACCGGCCCTTGTCAGGATTGACATGGTTGCGTGTTGGTGGGCCGGCCGAATATCTGTTTCAGCCCGCTGATCCCGAGGATCTGGCGGCGTTTCTGCGTGATTTGCCCCGCGATATGCCGGTGTTTCCCATAGGAGTGGGCAGCAATCTGATCGTGCGCGACGGTGGAATGCGCGGTGTGGTGGTCCGGCTTGGGCGGGGGTTCAACCACATTCAAATTGACGGCACCACAGTCATCGCCGGGGCGGCTGCTCTGGACGCCCATGTCGCGCGTCGGGCTGCTGAGGCTGGGGTCGATCTTGGATTTCTGCGTACTATACCAGGTTCGATCGGCGGGGCTGTGCGGATGAATGCCGGCTGCTACGGTTCTTATGTCGCCGATGTATTCGTGTCGGCGCGCGCAATCACCCGCGAGGGTGATTTGGTGGATTTGACAGCCGATGATCTGAATTTTCGCTACCGCCAGAGCGATTTACCCCTCGGCATGGTGCTGATTGAGGCCCGGTTGCAGGGACCCGTGGGCGATCCCGGAGTTTTGGCCGAACGGATGGCGGCGCAGATTGCCGCGCGCGATGCCAGCCAGCCGACGAAAGACCGCAGCGCTGGCAGCACATTTCGAAATCCGGCGGGGTTTTCCAGTACTGGCCGTGATGATGATATTCATGACTTGAAAGCCTGGCGGGTCATCGACGAGGCAGGGTTGCGCGGGGCCACGCAAGGCGGGGCGCAGATGAGCCCAAAACATCCGAATTTTCTGATCAATACTGGCGGCGCCACGGCTGCTGATCTTGAGGGTCTGGGTGAATATGTTCGAAAAAAAGTCTTTCAAAAGGCGGCAATAACGTTAGAATGGGAAATCATGAGGGTTGGTGAACCGATCCCACAATAGTGCTGGTAAAAACAGGCGCTACCAATTGGGCCAAAGGCCCGGAAGATCGAGGCAAGATTGGGTATGTCGAGCAGGACAGACCCCAAAGTTGCGGTATTGATGGGCGGCTTCTCGGCAGAGCGCGAGGTGTCGCTGTCATCGGGGCGCGAATGCGCTGCGGCGCTGCGGGGCGAAGGCTTTGAAGTGGTTGAGATAATTGCAGATCGCGCCCTGTCCGCGCGTCTGGAGGAAGCCGCGTGCGACGTCGTGTTTAATGCGCTGCATGGTCGCTGGGGCGAAGATGGATCTGTGCAGGGTATGCTGGAATGGATGGGTTTGCCCTATAGCCATTCGGGCGTAATGGCGTCAGCATTGGCGATGGATAAAGCCCGCAGTAAAGATGTGTTTCGGTCTGTTGGCCTGCCGGTGGTGGACAGCTGTCTGCTGCCCAAGACCGAAGTTGCAGCCCGGCATGCGATGGCGCCTCCCTATGTGATAAAGCCCAACAATGAAGGCTCATCTGTGGGTATTTATCTTGTGAATGAGGGGGCAAATACGCCACCAGATTTGGCGCCTGATATGCCTGAGGTGGTGATGGTCGAGACCTATGCGCCGGGGCGGGAATTAACCACCACTGTGATGGGGGACCGGGCGTTGACTGTGACCGATATCATCACAGATGGATGGTATGATTATGACGCGAAATATGTCGCCGGCGGATCGCGTCATATTGTGCCGGCGGCGCTGCCTGACGAGATTTTTGCCGCCTGTATGGACTATGCGTTGCGCGCGCATCAGGCTTTGGGATGTCGCGGTGTCAGCCGCACTGATTTGCGTTGGGATGAGACGCGTGGGTTGGCGGGATTGATAGTGTTGGAAACCAACACCCAACCAGGAATGACGCCAACCTCCCTAGCGCCAGAGCAGGGCCAACAGGTTGGGATCAGTTTTGGTCAGATGTGCCGCTGGATCGTTGAGGATGCGTCATGTTTCCGTTGACCGGCAATCAAAAACCTAAAAGCGATCCGGCGCCCTCGGTCTGGACCTACAGGCTGAACCGTCTGATGTTGACCCCGTTGTTTCGGGTGACAGTGCGCCTCGTGTTGCCAGTGGCCGCGCTCTGTCTGGCAACTTGGGTGTATTTTTCCGATGCCGGACGTCGTGAAGCCGTTGTAATCGCGAAAAATGAGATTGTCGAAACGATTAAAAACCGTCCTGAATTTATGCTGAATGTGATGGCTATTGAGGGGGCAAGCCGGTCTGTGTCGGAAGATATTCGCGAAATCCTTGCAATTGATTTTCCGATCAGCTGGCTTGACCTTGATCTTGATCAAGTGCGTGATACCGTTGCGGGCCTGGATCCGGTCGAGCAGGTAAAAGTGCACCACCGCAAGGGGGGTATTTTACAATTGGATGTTGTCGAACGGGTGCCGGCTGTGGTGTGGCGCACCAAGCAGGGCATGGAGCTGCTGGATGCAACAGGGGCACCTGTCGGGCTGCTTAAAACCCGTGCGGCACGGGGCGATTTGCCGTTGATCGCCGGCCCCGGTGCAGCGGCCGCGGTGCCGCAGGGATTAGCGATCATTGCAGCGGCCGCCCCGATCAAGGAACGTTTGCGGGGTTTGGTGCGTGTCGGAGAGCGGCGTTGGGATATGATTTTGGACAATGATCAGCGCATTCTGCTGCCGGAAGACGCGCCGGTTCAGGCCGTTGAGCGGATCATTGTTCTGCATCAGGCCAGCGATTTGTTGGCGCGGGATCTGGCGCTGGTGGATATGCGCCTTGGTGCCCGGCCCTCGCTGCGCCTGAGCGACAACGCGCTGCGGGAACTGTCGCGGATAAAACCCATATACGTGGAGAATTGACACTATGATGGACCTCTATCAGTCTCAGCGGGCGATGCGCCAGATGCGCAAGGCGGCCCTGCAAAAAGGTGTGATTGCAATTCTTGACGTTGGCAGCACCAAGATAGCCTGTCTTGTACTAAGGTTTGACGGCACCGATTATGACCGCAGCTCGGACGGGGTTGGGTCGCTGGCGGGACAGTCGGGCTTTCGGGTTTTAGGGGCGGCAACAACCCAGTCGCGCGGCGTAAGTTTTGGCGAAATCGATGCCATGCGCGAAACTGAACGTGCGATCCGTACGGTGCTGCAATCGGCGCAAAAGATGGCCAATACCCCAGTTTACCATGTTATCGTGTCGATGGCGGGGGGCAACCCCCGGTCTTACGGTTTGGCAGGTTCGGTTGACATCGGCGGCGGTCAGGTCTCTGAAGAGGATGTCGCGCGGGTTCTGTCATCTTGTGACGTGCCCGATTTCGGAGAGGCACGCGAGGTGTTGCACGCACAACCCGTCAACTTTGCGCTGGATAACAGATCCGGTCTGTCAGATCCGCGCGGTCAGGTCGGGCAAAAAATGTCCACCGATATGCATATGATCACCGTGGATGCGGGCGCTGTGCAGAATTTGGTGCATTGTGTAAAGCGCTGTGATCTGGAGTTGGCAGGGGTGGTTTCCTCGGCCTATGTGTCTGGCCTGTCCAGCTTGGTTGAAGATGAACAAGAACTTGGGGCGGCCTGCGTCGATATGGGTGGGGGGGCTACGAGCCTGTCGATTTTCCTGAAAAAGCATATGATTTATGCTGATACGGTGCGCATGGGGGGAGATCACGTTACCAATGACATCTCCTTGGGTTTGCAGATTCCAGCAACCAAGGCTGAGCGTATCAAGACGTTTTATGGTGGGGCCCATGCCACCAGTATGGATGACCGCGAGCGGATAGAGATCGGGGGCGATACAGGGGATTATGACCGCGACAGTCGCAGTGTCAGCCGTACTGAATTGATCGGCATCATTAAGCCGCGGATTGAAGAGATCCTTGAAGATGTTCGCTCTAGGTTGGATGCTGCGGGGTTTGAGCATCTACCCAGTCAGCAAATTGTCTTGACCGGGGGTGGTAGCCAAATTCCCGGTCTCGACGCGCTTGCCAGCCGAATTTTGGGCCAGCAGGTGCGTCTTGGACGCCCGCTTCGGGTGCACGGTTTGCCTCAGGCGACAACCGGGCCGGGCTTCTCTGCTGCGGTCGGTCTGTGTTTGATGGCGGCAAATCCGCAGGATGAGTGGTGGGATTTCGATATGCCGTCTGACCGTCATCCCGTGAGATCAATGGCCCGCACGGTCAAATGGTTCCGTGACAACTGGTAGCCACCAAATGCGGGGCATTTTGCGACATTGTCTATGGATGTGCGACGAAACTACAATATTTTGTGCCCTGCACGGCGTTTTTTTACGTGACCTTGCGCCATTGTCGCAGTATCATAGGGCGATATAGCAGATAAAAAAATCTACTAGGATGTAGCACAGGCGGACGAACCAATGACCTTGAACCTCTCGATGCCGGGATATGACGAACTCAAACCGCGAATAACGGTTTTCGGAGTGGGCGGTGCGGGCGGCAACGCGGTCGATAATATGATCGATAAAAATCTCGATGGAGTGGATTTTGTTGTTGGTAATACCGATGCGCAAGCTTTGCAGCAAAGTAAATCAGAGACCCGCATCCAGCTTGGTGTCAAAGTAACAGAAGGTCTTGGCGCGGGCGCAAGGGCCAGTGTTGGTGCCGCAGCGGCAGAAGAGAGTATCGAGCAAATTGTCGATCATCTGGCGGGCGCTCATATGTGTTTTATCACCGCTGGTATGGGCGGGGGTACAGGAACCGGGGCAGCGCCGATTATTGCACAGGCAGCGCGTGAATTGGGTGTGTTGACCGTTGGCGTTGTGACAAAGCCGTTCCAATTTGAGGGTGCCAAGCGCATGCGGCAGGCTGAAGCGGGTGTGGAGGCGCTGCAAAAAGTTGTCGATACCCTGATTATTATCCCAAACCAGAACCTGTTTCGTCTGGCGAATGAAAAAACCACTTTTACCGAAGCGTTTTCACTGGCTGATGATGTGCTATATCAAGGCGTCAAAGGGGTGACAGATTTGATGGTGCGTCCCGGCTTGATCAATCTGGACTTTGCCGATGTGCGGTCTGTGATGGATGAGATGGGCAAGGCGATGATGGGCACCGGCGAGGCCGAGGGCGAAGATCGTGCTGTCAGTGCGGCCGAAAAAGCAATTGCCAACCCGCTGCTGGATGAAATCAGCTTGCGCGGCGCTAAGGGCGTTTTGATCAATATCACGGGCGGCGGTGATCTTACCTTGTTCGAACTGGACGAGGCGGCCAATCGAATTCGCGAAGAAGTCGATGCAGAGGCCAATATTATCGTGGGCTCTACCTTGGATGTTGAGATGGGTGGATGGATGCGTGTCAGCGTTGTTGCGACGGGAATTGACGCTGTTGAACCACCTGAAGAACTGCCGCGGCCACGACGCAGCAAACCCGCGCCACACGATGGGGCTGAGCCGCACCAGTCCGAGCATGATGCGCCATCAGACTATCATGCTGCGAGCGAACCAAAGCTTGGCCGGCATGAAATGCGGACGCGGGATGAGCAGCCGCAGTATGAGGCACGGAGCACTGTGGGCCAGAGTGCTGCGGACGAAGAAGCATTTGAAGCGCCCAGCGTTGATCGCAATTCCGAACAGGCTGCCGATCCTTATGTGCTGGAAGAGCCAACATTTAACGCCAATGAAGAGGCCTATGACTCTGAGCCTGAATCCTTTGTCGCGCCGCGTCCGCGTGAGCCGGGCACACCGTCGCCTGAGACAATGACGCGGTTGCAAGAGGCAGTCAGGAATGCGCCGAATAGATTGCAACAGTCTATGAGTCGGGTCGATGACGTCCCAGCCGATACCGATCGTTCAAGATTCGGGATCAACTCTCTGATCAATCGAATGACCGGTCAACCCGGGGACTCGGCTGAAAAGCCGGTGGCCACTCGGCGGCATCCCACCAGCCAACAGGCTGAGCCGGAGTTTGAACCAGAGCCCGAACAGGGTGTGGATCCAGATCAGGATCGCATTGAAATCCCAGCATTTTTGCGGCGTCAAGCCAACTAGATCGCAAGGCTTGCGGCATTAAGCTTAACCGCTTGTTGGCGGATAGGCGGAAATTCGCCGCCTATCTGGGGTGGTTGTTTCAGACCGATACAAAGTTTGAGTTGTCTATTTTGCGGGTCACCTTTAGTCAAAGGCCAAGACAAACATCGGCAACGGTGTGATAACGGCGAGGTTAAATTTGCAATCCACCTTAGAGAGATCGGTCAAGTTTACTGGCATTGGCTTGCATTCGGCTTCGCCTGTGACTTTGGTCATTCATCCAGCCGACGTTGGGTTTGGTCTGCAGATCAGACGAACTGACGTGAAAGAAGGTGGCGCCGGTTTCGCTGCCCATTGGACCTGTGTGTCCCACTCGCCTTTGTGCACACGTTTGGTCAACGACGAAGGTGTATCGATCTCAACCGTTGAACATGTCATGGCCGCGCTTGCGGGTTGTGGTGTTCACAATGCGTTAATTGAATTGAACGGACCGGAAGCGCCGATTTTGGATGGAAGCGCCGTACCGTTTGTGCAAGAGATTTTAGCCGCTGGTGTAAAGCCCCAAAACGTGCCGGTCACCGTGTTTAAAGTGCTTAAGTCGGTAGAATTTCATTGTGATGATGGTTGGGCGCGCCTTGCGCCTGCAGACACATTGCAAATGGATTTTCATATCGAATTCGAGGATGCTGCTATCGGCATTCAAAGTAAAAAGCTGAACTTGGCAAATGGCGCGTTTGTGCGTGAACTTTGTGACAGCCGCACTTTTTGTCGCCAATCGGATGTCGATACTATGCGCGCCAACGGCCTTGCTCTGGGTGGTACTTTGCACAATGCCGTGGTGGTTGATGGTGAAAGCGTTCTGAACCCTGGTGGTATGCGGTACAGCGATGAGCCAGTTCGTCATAAAATGCTGGATGCACTGGGGGACCTTGCCTTGGCAGGTGCGCCAATCATCGGTCATTATATTGGGTTTCGGGCCGGTCACGAGATTACGAATAATTTGCTACGGGAATTATTCAGCGTGCCGGGTGCTGTTGAACAGATTCAGTGCACCCCTGATATGCTGGCCTGCCTTCCGGGCGTAGGTGTCACCGAGCAGGAAATTCCAAAATCCGCGTGAATTGATCCGCAATTCGTCCTATGAACTTTTGCACCGTAACTATCTATGCTACAGCAAAAACAAGCGCATAAATTGGCGTGTTTAAGGTGGGGTGAATTGGCATGAACGGACGCTGTGCACGAGGCCGGATGATAGGCATTGGTCTCGCTTTGTGTATGCTAATAGGGTGTGGTAACGATTCAAACGTAAAAGGCGATCTTGGGATTAACGGTTTGCCGATTGAAAAGTTTTCGGCCCTGCAGATCTACACGCGTGGCGAATTCGAATTGGAGAGCGAGCGCCCCAAGAAAGCGGCCAGATATTTTGCACAAATCGAAAGATTATACCCTTATTCTGAATGGGCCAAACGGGCCCTGATGATGCAGGCCTTCGCCCATCATCAGGCCAAAGAATATGATTTTAGTCGTGCGGTCGCACAGCGGTTTATCGATTTCTATCCGGCAGATGATGACGCTGCCTACGCACAGTTTCTTTTGGCTCTGAGCTATTATGACCAGATTGATGATGTCGGTCGCGACCAGCAATTGACCTATCAAGCCCTGCAGGAGTTGCGGACTTTGATCGAGCGCTATCCCGAAAGCGAATATGCGCGCTCTGCGATTTTAAAGTTTGACCTTGCCTTTGATAACTTGGCGGCAAAAGAAATGGAGGTGGGGCGCTATTATCTTAAGCGAGGGCATTTTTCGGCGGCAATCAATCGGTTCCGCGTGGTGATTGAGGACTTCCAAACCTCGACCTTTACCGCCGAGGCGCTGCACCGGTTGGTTGAGGCGTATTTGTCGCTGGGCCTGACCAATGAGGCGCAGACAGCCGGAGCGATCTTGGGTCATAATTATGTCGGAAGTGATTGGTATCTCGAAAGCTATAATCTGCTGACTGAGCGCGATCTTGAAATGGAGCCCTCGGGCGACAGTTGGTTGCGTAAAATCTACCGGCAGGTCATTCGGGGTGGCTGGCTTTAAGCTTTAAAATGGGAAAGAGACCAGGCAATGCTCAAGGCGCTTGATATTCGCGATATGCTGATTATCGATCGGTTGGAGGTGAGTTTTCAGCCGGGGCTAAATGTACTGACGGGTGAGACCGGCGCGGGAAAGTCGATATTACTGGATGCGCTCGGCTTTGTTTTAGGCTGGCGGGGGCGGGCCGAATTGGTGCGCCAAGGGGCTGAGCAAGGCGAGGTCGTGGCTGTCTTTGAATTGCCAAAACAGCATCCCGTTCATGCTGTTTTGGCCAACATCGGCGTGCCGGCTGGAGCCGAATTAATTCTGCGTCGGATCAACAGCAAAGAGGGTCGCAAGACGGCTTGGGTAAACGACCGCCGATGCTCTGGCGAGGCGTTGCGGGCTCTGTCAGAACATCTGGTCGAATTGCATGGGCAGCATGACGACCGTGGGTTGCTGAACGCCCGCGGTCACCGGACTTTGCTGGATGAATATGGCGGCCACCAACGACTTTTAAAGACGACAAAAGAAGCTTTTGCAGCTTGGTCTAAGGCGCAGTCAGATTTGGCAAACGCTCTGTCTGAGGCGGCCCTTATTCGCGAAGAAGAAGATTTTTTACGATATGCTCTGAAAGAGTTAGAAGCCTTGGCCGCAGCGCCGGGCGAAGAGGTCGAACTGGACGCGAAACGGCGAATGATGCAGGCGTCTGAACGGATCCGGGATGATGTAACGCGGGCCCATTCGGCGCTGACTAAAGAGGGTGCAGAGGGGCAGATAACGGATGCAGTGCAATGGCTGAATGGTGCCGCGGATGGCGCTGAGGGTCGGTTGGATGGTGCTTTGGGAGGGCTTTCTCGAGCTCTGACAGAGTTGGACGGCGCTGTGCAACAGATCGAGGCCTGTCTCGATGAGATGGCGTTCAACCCCTCTGATCTTGAGGATGCCGAAGAGCGACTGTTCGCGATACGTGGTTTGGCGCGCAAGCATCAGGTTTCACCGGATGCTGTGCCACAACTGGCGCAAGACTTGCGCACAAAACTTGATCGACTGGATCAAAGTGATGAAGATCTGGCTGACTTGCGGACAGTAGTGAACACCGCTGAGGCGACCTATGAAGCTGCGGCGCACCGTCTGACAGAGGCGCGAAAAACGGCCGCCGTGATGCTTGATCAGGCGGTCATGGCCGAGCTTGCACCGCTCAAAATGGATAGGGCGGTCTTTGCCACAAGGGTCACGACAGCCACAACTGATAGTGCAGAGGGACGCGATGTGGTGGCTTTTGAGGTGGCACCCAATCCGGGTGCCCCATCCGGCCCTTTGGCCAAAATTGCCTCCGGGGGCGAATTGAGCCGTTTTTTATTGGCACTCAAGGTCTGTCTGTCGGAAGCTGATGGTGGGCGGACGATAATTTTTGATGAAATTGACCGCGGGGTTGGCGGTGCCACAGCGGATGCCGTTGGCCGCCGTCTGAATGATCTGGCCCAGCAGGGACAAGTGCTGGTGGTGACCCACTCGCCACAAGTCGCCGCCTTGGGTCAGCACCATTGGCGGGTTGAAAAACATGTTGTTCAAGATGTGACCACTTCAACTGTTGTGCCGCTTGACGACGCGGCGCGGATCGATGAGATTGCGCGGATGCTGTCTGGTGATACCATCACAGACGAGGCGCGTGCGGCTGCACAGGCGCTGCTGCCATAGTGATAATTCTGCGTTGAGGGCTAAGCCCGTGCTGCCCGAGGGTGGTTTTGAAAATGTTCAGTTTTGCCGCAGTAATTTACCCGGATTCATGATGTCCTGAGGATCCAATGCGCGCTTGATACTGCTCATTACCGTCCATCCGTGACCGTGTTCTCGGGCCATATAGTCCAGTTTTCCAACTCCGATGCCATGCTCTCCGGTCGCGGTGCCGCCCATTTCAAGCGCGCGGGTGACCATGCGCTCGGAGAGATCTTTGGCGGTTTTCAAGTCGTCGGGCTTTTCGGGGTCGATCATAAGGATAGCATGGAAATTTCCGTCTCCGACATGACCCATAATGGGTCCGGCAATGCTCGATTGGTTAATCTCGGCGCTGGTCTGTTCCACCGCGTCGGCCAGTTTCGAGATCGGGACACATATATCTGTCACCATTGCCCCTGCTCCGGGGTGGGATGCCAGAACAGCGTAATACGCCGTATGCCGCATTTTCCAAAGCGCGCTGCGGTCTTCGGCCTGTGTGGCCCATTTGAAATCATGTGCGTCATGCTCGGCAACGATTAAACCAAAGGTTTCTGATTGCTCGGCAACCCCGGCCTCAGAGCCGTGAAACTCAACCAAAAGATGCGGCAGTTCTGGCAGGCCTGCGCTGGAATATTGGTTGACCGCCGCAACGGTTGCGGCGTCGATAAACTCGATCCGCGCCATCGGCAGCCCCATCTGGATGGTGTCAATAACTGCGGCCACCGCTTGGTTTATGGTGTCGAAACTGCACACGCCGGCCGAGATGGCTTCGGGTTGGCCCTGCAGGCGCAGGGTCAGTTCGGTAATCAGCCCCAGCGTGCCTTCGGAGCCAACAAATAAACCGGTCAAATCATAGCCGGAAGCAGTTTTTCGGGCCTCGGTGCCAGTGCGCACCACCGCGCCGTCGGCCATCACAACTTCTAGGCCCAGCACATTGTCGCGCATCGTGCCATAGCGCACCGCTGTGGTGCCACTGGCTCGGGTGGCCGCCATACCACCGAGCGATGCGTTGGCGCCGGGATCAACTGGAAAAAACAGGCCGGTCGCGCGTAATTCTTCATTCAACGCCTCGCGCGTCACCCCCGGTTGGATGCGCACGGTCATGTCCTGTGGCGACACTTCAAGTACGGCGGTCATGCGCGAGAAATCTACAGTGACACCACCGCGTACGGCCAGAGTATGCCCCTCAAGCGACGTGCCGGTGCCCCAACCGATTATCGGGCAACTATGTTGGTGGCAAATTTCGACAATGGCGCGTACTTCATCGGTGGAAGTGGGATAAGCGACGGCGTCGGGTGGGGTGGTGGCGAAGTGGCTTTCGGATTGGCCATGCAGGTTGCGATCTGAGATTGACTGGTTCAGGCGGTCTCCTAAAAGCGCCTTTAACTTATCTATAGCATCTGAGATCATCTTATGCGCTCCTTTTAAAGTACAGCTTTAACAGATCACTGATCGGAGGAAAGTCAGAAAAGCCTGCGGGAATACAAGAGTTGTAAGGGTTTACTGTGGCCGTTGCCGCTTGTTACACACATGGATTTTAAGGCCAGTGTACCCAATTTTGCCAATGGCCGTGTCCCGGAACGCAGGGCCTGAACTTTCGAGACGGCGCTGAAGATCGGCAAGATTTGCAAAGTAAAAACCGATCGGTTCACAAACTGTTGGTATTTTCCAACGCTCTAGGCCAAACCTTTTGTATCAAATGCGTTCGACGGTCACCTGGTCAGAGGTTTGAAAGGTCACATGGTCTTTGATAGCTGCCAAAGCCTCTGTTGGGTTGGCATAGCCCGATGCCACATTTGCAAGTTTAGTGCTCTTGGTGATGATCGAGAAATAATGTGCAGTGCCTTTATGGTCGCAATGGCTGGTATGATTGCTGGGTTCCAGCAAGGCCATCGCGACATCGCGGCATGGAAAATAGATTTGTGGCGGCGCGTTCTTCTCTGTCAGTTCAAGGGCTGTCGTGCTTTCTGCAAGAACCGCTCCACCGGCGCGCAGGGTCCACGTGCCACCGGCTTTGCGGAGTGTTATGGCATGATCCATGACGTGTCCTTTCCTGTCTAAATTTTTTAAATAAATATGTAATACATTTGTCTTAAATTTCAGCACATGCCGCCTGCATCCACTGCCTTGCGGCAGGGCTTAGCTCTGCTGAAACACGTTGATAACAGGTTTGATGATAGATGTTAAGCCAAGCTCTTTCCTGAGACGACAGCAGATCGGTCTCGATCAAACGGCGGTCAATCGGCACCCATGTGAGGGTTTGGAAATTCAGCATATCTGACACGGTCTGGTTCGGCAATCGCGCTGCCTCGCACACCAAAATCAGGTTTTCAATTCGGATGCCAAAGGCGTCTTCTTTATAAAAACCGGGTTCATTTGACAGGATCATACCGGGCTTTAGAACCTGTCCAGAGGCACGCGAAAGACGCTGGGGTCCTTCGTGTACGCTGAGAAAACAGCCGACGCCATGCCCTGTGCCATGGGGATAATCCTGCCCTGCCATCCACAGCGGTAGGCGCGCTACCAGATCCAGATCGCGCCCAGACAACCCTGCCGGCCAGCGGATGCGTGACATCGCAATCATCCCTTGCAGAACCCGCGTAAAGCTGGACTTTTCGGCCTTACCGACTGCGCCGATGGCCACAGTGCGTGTGATGTCTGTGGTGCCGTCAAGGTATTGACCACCACTGTCAATCAATAAAAGATCGCCGGATTTAATCCTGCGATTGCTGTCTTCGGTGACGCGGTAATGGATAATGGCGCCATTTGGGCCGGTGCCGCAGATGGTATCAAAACTGATATCCTGCAGGGCGCCTGTGGCTTGGCGAAACCCTTCAAGCGCGCGCACCACATCTATTTCCGACAGCGTATCTGCGGGCTGCGCATCCAGCCAGGCCAAAAATTCGCACATGGCGCCTGCATCGCGCAGATGGGCGGCGGTTGTGCCGGCAATCTCAACCGGGTTCTTACAGGCTTTTGGCAACACGCAGGGGTCTGTGCCATAACTCAGGCTGCAACCGGCGTCCCTCAATACGCTTTCAACGGCGCTGGGACATGAGGTCGGATCGACCCGTACTACACCGGACAATGCCGAGAGGCCGGCGACCATTTTCGGCGGAGCGGTTACGGTGATACCTGCATCCAGCGTCAGGTCCGCCGTTGCCGAGGGCTCAATAAACAGCTGCACCGCGCCAGTTTTGTGCAGTACGGCAAAACACAGCGCGACGGGAACCCGTGGAATATCGCCGCCGCGGATGTTGAGCAGCCATGCGATACTATCGGTTTGACTGAGAAACACGCTATCATGGTCGGCCTGTGCAAGTTCAGCGCCACAGCGCGCGCGTTTTGACGTGGCACTTTCGCCGGCATATTCTGCCGGATATGCACTGACAGCGCGGTTGGGCAGAGGGGGCTGATCGCCCCATATCCGGTCAATCAGATTGTGTGATATTGCGACAAGTTCAATGCGATTGCCTAGCTTATCGCGCAGCTTTTGCAGTTCTGCGATTGTATGCAGCCACGGATCAAACCCTATTTTACCCCCCTGCGGCAATTGTGCCAACAGCCAGTCTGAGAGGTCAGTTTCGGGCCAGTCTACGGGGCTAAAACAACTGTCGACTTGTTGTTTGACCTGCACCCGATAGCGCCCGTCGACAAACACGCCAGCGCAATCCATAAGCGCGGCGCAAAATCCGGCCGAGCCGGTAAAGCCGGTCAACCACGCAAGTCTTGCATCCCGTGCCGCGACGTACTCACCCTGATGGGCGTCGGCGCGTGGTACTATAAAGCCGTCCAGTGCCTCGGTGCGTAGCACGTCGCGCAGCTGTGCCAGCCGCATTGGTCCCTGTGAGGGATCCGAGGGGGTGTCGAAGGTTTGGAACATAAAGCGTCCTCCGGTGTTACAATGTTTGATGCCGCCTGTCTGTGCGACGTCAGGGGTTTGTAATCTCGACGCATCCGCTCAAGCCCGCAGCCAGTACAGGTGTTAGCGCCCTGCTCTGTTGCGCGTTCTTGGATTGCTGTCAAACAGGCAGGCCAATTGTTCGGTCATCGCGCCAGCCAGTTGTTCCACATCGGTGATTGTCACGGCGCGTTCATAATAGCGGGTGACATCATGGCCAATGCCAATCGCAATCAGTTCAACAGCACGTCTGCGTTCGACCATGTCGATCACATCGCGCAGATGCTTTTCCAGATAATTTGCAGGGTTGACTGACAACGTGCTGTCATCAACTGGGGCGCCGTCGGAGATCACCATGAGGATTTTACGCGCCTCGGGGCGCGCAGTCATTCGCCGGTGCGCCCATTCCAGCGCTTCGCCGTCGATGTTTTCCTTCAGCAGCCCCTCTTTCATCATCAATCCCAAATTGGGCCGCGCCCGCCGCCAAGGCGCATCGGCCGATTTATAGATGATGTGGCGCAGATCATTCAGTCGGCCGGGTTGTTGCGGGCGGCCTTCGTTCAGCCATGCTTCTCGGCTCTGGCCACCCTTCCAAGCCCGGGTGGTGAAGCCGAGAATTTCAACCTTGACGCTGCAGCGTTCCAGCGTACGCGCCAGCACATCCGCGCAGATCGCGGCAATGCTGATTGGCCGCCCCCGCATAGAACCGGAATTGTCCAGCAACAAGGTGACGCAGGTATCGCGAAATTCGGTGTCTTTTTCCACTTTAAACGACAGTGGCGTGGTCGGATTGGCAACCACACGCGCCAAGCGTCCAGCATCAAGAATACCTTCTTCTAGGTCGAACTCCCAACTGCGGTTTTGTTGCGCCTGCAAGCGGCGCTGTAGTTTATTGGCCAATCGGCTCACAGCTCCCTTCAGCGGTTCCAGCTGTTGATCAAGATAATCGCGCAGCCGTTCCAATTCGACGGGGTCTGCCAAATCATCGGCGCGAATTTCTTCATCGAACCGGGTGTCGTAGACGGTATAGTTTGGATCTGCGTCCGAAATGGGCTGCGGTTGTGGCGGCTCAAGTGGGGCATCGCCCTCGGGCATATCGGTCTCATCGCCGAGTTCCTGATCGGCCATTTCATCCATGCTTACCTGCGCTTGGGCGGCATCCTGCTGATCTTCTTGGGTGTCTTCTGGACTGGCGTCCGAGTCTTCCTCCTGACTGTCATCCTGGCCAGTGCTGTCTGGATCTTCTTCCTCTTGGCCGTCGTCTTCGCTGTCGTCGTCCTGATCATCAAGTTGGTCCGGATCGTCGCCCAACTGGTCGCCATATCCCAGGTCACTGATGATTTGGCGGGCAAATTTGGCAAATTCGGCTTGATCAGACAGCTTGCTGTCAAGGTTTTTAAGCGTGTCACCGGCCTGATTTTCCATGAACTCCCGCCAGAGGTTCATTACGTTCTGTGCTCCGGCGGGCAGGTCACGGCCGGTTGCGAGATTGCGCACCAAATAGCCAGCAGCGACGGCCAGTGGCGCTTCCTGTGCGGTACTGATCTGCGCATAGCCCTTGCGGTCGGCCTCGGCCGAGATCTTGGCGTCAATATTACCAGCGGTGCCGGGCATGTCGCGCGCGCCCATTGCCTCACACCGCGCGGTTTCCATCGTCTCATAAATGTTGCGTGCAGTGTCACCTTGCGGCACATAGCGCTGATGCGTAGCCTCATTGTGATATCGCCGGTGCAGCGCCAAAGCGTCGGCGGTGCCACGGGCGATCAATACCTCGTCGCGGGTCATCCGGCGGCTGACCTGTGGCAGGCGCATGGTGTCCCCCGCCAAACCCGAGGGATCGACCGAATAGCTGACAGAAAGATCGGGGTCATTGGCCATCACTTTGGTGGCCTCGGCGAGGGCTTTTTTGAACGGATCAGCGGGGTTGTCAGTGCTTTTCATCGGTTCATTCTATTGTCTTCAGTCGGGGTGCCTGCCCCGGCTACTCCGAGGCGAGGCTGCTTTGGTCCGGCTAGCCTAAGCTGACGCTGGCGGCGCTTTCTGGCAGTTCTTCGTCGAAACAGCGCTGGTAAAACTCAGCCACGGTTTGGCGTTCCAGTTCATCGCATTTATTGATAAATGAAAGGCGGAATGCATAGCCGATGTTGCGAAAAATCTCGGCGTTCTGTGCCCAAGAAATCACTGTTCTCGGTGACATTACAGTCGATAGGTCGCCGTTCATAAACGCGGTCCGGGTCAGATCGGCCACGGTAACCATCTGTTTGATCGTCTTACGCCCGGCCTCATTGTTGTAATGGGGGTTTTTCGCCAGAACAATTGCGCTTTCAGCGTCGATTGACAGATAATTCAGCGTTGCCACAAGGCTCCAGCGGTCCATCTGAGCCTGATTGATCTGCTGGGTGCCGTGATAGAGACCCGTAGTATCGCCCAGGCCGACGGTATTGGCGGTGGCGAAAAGCCGAAACTGAGGGTGTGGCGTGATTATCTCATTTTGATCCATCAACGTCAGTTTGCCATCATGTTCCAGCACGCGTTGGATCACGAACATGACATCTGCGCGTCCGGCATCATATTCGTCAAAGACAATCGCTACCGGATTGCGCAGGGCCCACGGCAGGATGCCTTCATGAAACTCGGTAACCTGTTTGCCTTCGCGCAGCTTGATGGCATCTTTGCCGATCAGATCAATGCGGCTGATATGGCTGTCGAGGTTGACCCGCACGGCCGGCCAGTTGAGATGGGCCGCCACCTGTTCAATATGGGTGGATTTTCCTGTGCCGTGATAACCTTGAATCATTACCCTGCGATTATGGGAAAACCCGGCAAGGATGGCCAGAGTGGTGTCGGGGTCAAACTTATAGGTCGGGTCAATTTCCGGCACGCGGTCGCCTTTTTCGGCAAAGCCTTTTATCACCATGTCGCTGTCGATGCCGAAGACCTCGCGCACTGATATATCTTCGGTCGGTTTTGCACCAATGTCGATCATGCCGTGTGCCATCGTTTCATTCCTTCTCGTCACTTTTCCGCATGTTGTGGTGCAACATAACTTGATTAAGAGCGAGGGAAAGAGCAAAAGAACGTAGGGGACAAGTTCGTAATGGCTGCCCGGGGGGCAAAGTGACTTGCAGGAGGTGAGGTATGGCAAAAACTGAGGAGTTAGAGAGGCTGCTGACGCAAGTGGCCGCTGGGGATCGCGATGCTTTTGGCGATCTTTACGCATTGACCAGTGGCAAGTTATTTGGCGTTTGCCTTCGTATTCTCGCCTCGCGCCCCAAGGCTCAGGCTGCCCTTTGGTCGACCTTTGTGGAGATTTGGCAAGACGCCAAGTCGGTACCGACCAGCGGGCTTAGGCCGATGACATGGATGATCCACGTAGCCCATCAAAAATCGATGCAGAGGTTGCGTCTTGATTTGGCCGATGTCAGTCCAGAAATGCTCGCGGATGAGGCCCAAACCAAAGGTGAATGGCCTGAAGACTTGGTCTTGAAGCCGTCGGAATATGGTCAGTTGATAAAATGTATGGAGGTGCTGCCCTGGGAGCGATCCGCGGTGTTCAGATTGGCGTTTGTCGAGGGCGAGACCTATCCTGATCTGGCGGCACATTTTGACCTTCCTGTGGATACCATGCGCACTTGGGTGCGGCAAGATCTGCAAATCCTATCGGAGTGTTTGGAGCGATGACACAGAGTGAAGCCAAAAATACTGATAAAATTCTTGCTGGGGAATATGTGCTCGGATTGCTTTCAATTGAAGAAAACACTCAGTTTGAGGCGCGGCTTGAAACCGAACCGCACCTGCGACGTTATTACGCCGACTGGTTAGAGGATTTCGTCACCCTGACCGATGATATTGGCGAGGTCGCTCCGCCAGCCGGGTTCTATGCAGGGTTGGAAAAACGGCTGTTTGATACTCAACAGGCGCCCGAACTAGCCGCTAAGAGCGGCAGTTTAATTCGCTTCGTGCTGGGTGCTGCTGTGGCAATGGGGATCTGTGTCCTTATTCTTGTGGCGCTGTAATTGGGCGTTTGCTGTAATTGGGCGTTTCTAGATAAGTTTAAATCTCAGTGGACAGACGGTAGGGTTCTTCAAAGTCAATAAATTCAGCCGTGTCTATGGCGCTGGTGATCCACTCTGCGACTGCGGGATGGGCGCAATGGATATCGATATAGCGTTGCAAAGTTTCCGATACCGGCAGGTCATAATATTTCAAGCGCATGATGACCGGTGCGAAAAATGCGTCGATTGCTCCGAAATTTCCCGCAAGATATGGTCCCTTGGACCATAACATAATCTCTTCGCAGGCGTTTTCTATCCGCGCGATATCCCTTCGCAATGCGGGTTGATCGCGCTACAGGATACGCCCCTGGCGCGATAGATCCACGCCAATATTCATAATGCAATGGTTGCGCAGGGCCGAAAAGCCGCAGTGCATTTCCGCGCACAGGCTGCGCGCCCGTGCCCTCAATGCTGCGTCTTCGGGCCAGATAGGAAGGTCGGTAAACCGGTCTGCGAGATATTCTATAATCGCCAATGTGTCCCAAATAACCAGCGGTTTGCCACTGGCATCTGTAACAGTGTCATCAACTAAAAACGGCACAGAGCCGGCGGGTGAAAATTCTGCCACCTGACGTTTGAACGTGGAACCTGGCGCAAAACTGTCAAATCTTATAAATCTCTCGTAGACGTCGATTTCAAAGGCCCGCAGTAGAACGCCCACGCGCATGGACGAGCTGGAATAGTTTTTATTGCCAATAAACAAGGTCAAAGACATGGGCGTTCCTAATTTTGTGTCGCATTGGCCGCGTTCCGGATAGTTCGCGGGGTTCAGCAGGTTTGCTATACAGGCTCAGGGTCGTCGGTAGACAGTCTGAAAGGTTCCTCGAAATCCAGAAACTCTGCCGAGGTCACCGCGCCGCCGACCCAATCTTCTATGGCGGGATGTTTAAAAATTCTATTCATATAGGTTTGGCTTTCGCCGGTGACGGGCAGGCTGTAATATTTCAGACGCATCACAACTGGCGCGAAATAGGCATCCAATGCGCTGAAACCACCTGCCAGGTACGGCCCGCCGGACAAAGCCAGCATATCAGCCCATGCGGTCTCGATCCGGGCGCCATCGCGGCGCACAGCGGCGTGATCGCGCCAAATAAGTGCTCCGGCGCGGGAAAGGTCGGGGCCAATATTCATCAGGCAGTGCTGACGCAGCGCGCCAAAACCGCTGTGCATTTCGGCGCATAGGTTGCGGGCTTTGGCCCGCATGGCGCGATCTTTTGGCCAGATTGCGTGATCGGCAAAGGTTTCGGCAATATATTCGACGATCGACAGCGTATCAGTGATGATCAACGACTGATCGTGTCCATCCTGCACTGACGTGTCGATCAAAAACGGCACAGTGCCTGTTGCTCCGATTCGGTTCACTTCGGTTTTGAAAGTGCTGTTTGCGTCAAATCCGTCAATCCGAATTAGGATCTCATCATGCGCAATGCCGAAAGCCCGCAAAAGCACCCCCGCGCGCATGGACCAGCTTGAGTAGTTCGGGTTGCCAATATACAACTTGAGAGTCATGAAAATAAATTCCTAAACACTAAATGCGTTTAGCTTAGCGATCCGCTGTTTTCCCCACAAGGCTTATTTAAAGTTACGGCTATCTTTGATCTGGTCCCAGGCCCAGACAACCTCTTGCAACTGTTCTTCTTGATTGCGATCGCCGCCGTTCATATCCGGATGCAGAACCTTGATCAACGCCTTGTAAGATTTGCGCACCTCGGCTTTCGACCAATGGTCTTTGGCTTCGAGAATTTCAACCGCTCGTCGCTCTGTCGGCGGCAGGCGTTTGGTGCTGACGCCGTCGGCGTTCTTGCCTGGGTTGCGCGTGGCATTTTCGCCCAGCACTTGATGGGGATCTTCGATGCCCAAACGCGCCCATGCACGGGCCTCGGGGTCGCGAAAATCCTTGGTCTCGCGTTCCCAGACCTTGTCTTTTGACATCTGCGCATTCATTTCGGCCTCGGTCGTGCCGTCAAAGAAATTCCATTTCAGGTTATATTCTCTCGCATGTTCTTTGCAGAACCAGAAAAAGTCATCCAGCACGTCGGGGGCTTTGGGCGCCCGGTATTTGCCGGCCTCCTGACAGTTCTCATGCTCGCAGACCCGACGGGATGTTTCAGACTCGCCAGACAACCCCCGTTTGCCACGCGGGTTTTTCTTTTTTGAGGATGAGACAGACATATCAAATCCGAAGGGGTCTGGTTTGGCCATGTTATTACCTTTTCGACTCAGGTAAGAGAGCATAGGGTATTGAAGATTAATTTGAAGGGGCTTTGAGCAAAAAAATGTCACGAACAGAAGAAATTCGCAATGCATTACAACATGTGTTTCATCCAACGCAATTGGACGTTATTGATGAAAGTGAACAACATCGGGGACATGCTGGATATCAAGAGGGTGGCGAGAGCCATTTTCACGTTGTGATTCGTGCTGAGGCGTTTTCCGGGCAATCGCGTATTGCCCGCCACCGGTCTATTCACAGCGCGCTGGGGGCTGCGTTAATCGCAAAAATCCATGCGCTGTCACTGGACGTAGATGTGCCCTAAGTCTGCGCTGATGTGAGTGCCTCTGCATCGCTGCACGTTTGGTCGCCTTAAAGTGCGAGTTTTTTCGCGACCAACTGGTTTACCGCTTTTGGATTGGCCTTGCCGCCCGTGGCCTTCATCACCTGACCAACGAACCAACCCGCCAGTTTTGGATTGGCCTTGGCCTTTTCGACCTGCGACGGGTTGTCGGCAATTACTTGATCGACTGCCGCCTCAATCGCGCCGGTGTCAGTGACCTGCTTCATTCCGCGCTCTTCGACGATCTGTGCAGGATCACCGCCCTCGGTATAGACAATCTCGAACAGGTCTTTGGCAATCTTGCCTGAGATATCTCCACTGGCGATCAATCCGATCACGCCAGCCAATTGCGCGGGACTGACCGGGCTGGAGGTGATTTCAAGGTCGTCTTTTTTCAACCGGCCAAACAATTCGTTGATCACCCAGTTGGCGGCCATTTTACCATCGTGCCCAGCGGCCACATGCTCAAAGAAATCCGCCGAGGCGGTCTCTGCCGTCAGCACAGAGGCATCGTATTCAGACAGGCCGAAATCGCTGATAAAGCGGGCCCGCTTTGCGTCGGGCAACTCGGGTAGGTTGGCGGCAATATCGTCCACCCAGCCCTGTTCAATTTCAAGGGGCAAAAGGTCGGGATCGGGAAAATAGCGGTAGTCGTGTGCCTCTTCTTTTGAGCGCATTGAGCGGGTTTCGCCCTTGTCGGGGTCATACAGCCGAGTTTCTTGCACCACTTCACCACCAGACTCCAGAATGCTGATCTGGCGTCTTGCCTCGATATCGATCGCCTGCTGGATAAAGCGCATCGAATTCATATTCTTGATCTCGCAGCGCGTGCCCAAATGGCTGAAATCCTGTGTTGCAAAGTATTTTTCGTATTGCCCCGGTAGGCAGACTGAAACATTGACATCAGCGCGCAGATTGCCGTTTTGCATATTGCCGTCGCACGTGCCCAAATAGCGCAGAATCTGGCGTAGTTTTGTCACATATGCGGCGGCCTCTTCCGGGCCCCGGATGTCGGGACGGCTGACAATTTCCATCAGCGCAACGCCGGTGCGATTAAGGTCTACAAACGACATATTGGGATCCATGTCATGGATCGATTTCCCTGCATCTTGCTCCATGTGGATGCGCTCGACCCGTACGAGGCGGGCCACGCCCGGTTCCATATCGACCAGGACTTCGCCCTCACCGACGATTGGATTGTAGAGTTGCGATATCTGATAGCCTTGTGGCAAGTCGGGATAGAAATAGTTTTTGCGGTCGAACGCGCTGGTCAGGTTGATCTGGGCTTTCAAACCCAGTCCGGTGCGCACGGCCTGTTCGACACAGTATTCGTTGATCACAGGCAGCATGCCGGGCATGGCGGCATCGACGAAGGCGACGTTTGCATTTGGTTCGGCGCCAAATTTTGTTGAGGCTCCAGAAAACAGTTTCGCATTACTTGAGATCTGTGCATGCACCTCCATGCCGATGACCAGTTCCCAGTCATGCTTGGCACCGGCAATCACCTTTGGTTTTGGGGTCTCATATGTCAGATCAAGCATTGCATCACCTATCGCCAGTTTTGTTGCCTTTGGGCATAGCCAAAGCTGCGACATGTTTCAATCGCTTGTGACCGGTGCCAGAGGTTTTTGCACTCTGAAACCGCAATTTTTCCGGCGGATGGTATGGGGGCGTTTTAAAAAGATCAGTTTTACAAAATCCCGTCCAGTTATCGGCGGAAATGAATTTCAACATCATAGTGGCCAGACACAGGTCTTTCAGGGTGGGGCGTTACGATACAGACCCCGAGGATAGTTTTTTGCGTGTGCCGAAAGGAACTTCAATCAACCCCGCGAACAGGATGGCGAACGCACCGACCCATTGCAGCAACAGCATGGGTTCTTCCGGCAATAAGATTGCTGCACTTATCATGGCCACCACAACTTCTGACATCGTCAAAATGCCAACGCGTCCGGGGAATAACAGCTGCGACACCCGGAAAATGATACAAAAGCAGGGAAGTAGAAAAATAATCGACCAGACCGCTGCGGTTGGAAAAGCAGTTTTCAACATGCTTATATCTGGTAGCGGAACATTAAATAATAGTCCGGCAAAGACCGCTGATATAGCAGTGGTTGCGATAAAGATGAAGGTGGTCAAAGGCAGGATTGGAATCGTCGACCACCTTTTAAGGCAGGCGATGCCAATGGCCCAGAATATTCCCGATAAAAAGCTGAACAGGTCTCCTATGTTGAGGGGATGCTGTACAGCGTCGCCGTTCGACAGTAAGAGAACAAGGCCCAGGAAAGCCACGCAAATAGAGAGCAAGCGTTTCTTTGTCAGGGGCTCAGATAACCAAAAAACGCCAATTAAGGTCAACCAGATCGGGGTCAGATAATATAGTAACGTCGCCCGCACGACTGTTGTTTCCATCAATCCGTTTGCGTAAAGAGTGAACGCCAATCCGATCATTACAGCCGCAAAGAGTGCAGGCCCGAGGGTGCCTCGCAATGATTTGAAACCACAGATCAATAATGGCGTCAGGACGATCAGAGGGCAGGCATTAAAAAAGACAACACTCCAAGCACCTTCAATACCCGTGCTTTCAATAAGTCTCAGTGGAAACCAATACAGCCCCCAAGCCGCGGCGCTCAAAGTAAGCGCCATGCTCAGCGTTGTATCGGAATAAATCTTTGAAAACATGAAAAGCCCACTACTGCGCAAAAGATATATTACGACCTACTCACTGACAGGTAGTTCGGGCAAGTCCAAAAACATCTTTTGGCCGTAAGCGCATGCGTGCCCAACGAGTATTATTTTGTTACGGCAAAAGGGTTCTGGAGTAAGCGCTACCAATTATATTACGCTACGTCATCCGGCCTTTTGGTATGCAATTCTTAGCCAATGAGCCGCTGGTTGTGCCTCGATTTTCACTGACCGCCTGCAACATCCAGAATGCTGCGTGTGGTGCAGCTGGCCTCATTTGACAGCAACCAAAGGATCGCTTTGGCCACCTCTTGCGCGGCACCTGCGCGGCCCATCGGTGTCGTATGGGCGAATTGGGCAATGCGGTCAGGCACGCCACCCTTGGCATGAATGCCAGTCTCAATCAAACCGGGTCGGACGGCATTGACCCGAATGCCTTCGGGGGCCAGTTCGTCTGCCAAGCCTAGGGTAAAAGTCTCAATCGCAGCTTTACTGGCTGCATAGTCTATATATTCATGCGCCATGCCCTTGCGGGCAGCCGACGAACTGACATTGACGATCTCGCCTCCGTGATGGGCGCGCATATAGGCCACCGCCTTGCGCGCAACCTCGATTGCTGCCGCAACATTGAGAAAAATATGCACTGACGCGGTCTGGTGTTAGATCGTTTATTGAGGCTTTCGGGGCGACAATCCGGCATTGTTGATCAGTTTTAATTTGCAGGCGGCAAGGCTGTGATCTGCTCAAACATCGCTGCGACAGCAGCCGGATCAGTGATATCGGCCCGAATGACCACGGCCTCGCAACCTTGGGCATTTACCATTTGGGCCACAGTGTCTGCGGATGCGCGATCGCTGCAGTAGTTTATAATGGCAGTATCATAGCGCTCGGCAGCGGCCGCCTGCGCAGTTGCGGCGCCAGTTACAAGTAAGGTTTTTCTCCTCACCGACCACTTTGCCTGCTTACCCCAGAATGCGCGCGACCATTTCAGTGGTATCGCGACTGAGCCCTTTTGTCGCAAAGATCCGCCGGAGTTCCGTTTCGATCAGCCCCTTTCGGTGGCTGTCATACCGGCGCCACGTCTCAAAGGCGCTGCACATCCGCGCGGTGGTTTGGGGGTTCAGCGGATCCAGTTTGATTAGCCAGTCTGCCAACAGGGTATACCCTTTGCCCGAGGCGTGGTGAAATCCGGCGGTTTTGCCGGCCAAAGCCCCAAGCGTGGCACGAAATCGGTTGGGATTTTTCATGTCAAAATCGGTATGCAGTGTCAGCGCCTGAGCAATATCTGCGGCCTTGTCTGGTGGAGCTGCGCTCACCTGTATTGCGAACCACTTATCAATTACTAGGCGGTCATTCTGCCATTCATTGTAAAAAGTATCCACGGCATCTGCGCCCTTTTCAGCCGTGAGCAAACAGGCGAAGGCGGCCAGTTTTTGGGTCATGTTGGTCGCGTTATCAAATTGCAACTGAGCCGCAGCGCCACCGTCGATCCGGGTGATCAATGCCAACACCTTGTTGCTCAAAGATCTGGCAGCCGACTGGGCGCTGTTGGGCGCATAGGCTTCCTGCACCTGATATTGGGCATACAAGCGTGGCAACAGATCCTGCAGGTGCTGGGCAAGGCCAAGCGCCAGCGTTTCCCTAGCCTGCCAGATCGCATGGGGATCAGGGATATGGCCTTGGCTGTGCAAAGTGGTGGCGATATCATCTTCGCTGGGCAAAGACAGCGTCAATGCCCGAAAACTGGGATCCAGCGCATCGTCCCGCGCCACCGCCAAAAGTGCATCCAACAGGGCTGTTTCCGGTGGACTGTCATCAATGACCATTTTCACCAGCACGTTCCTGCCCAGCGCCTCACCCGCAGCCCATTTGTTGAACGGATCCGTGTCGTGGGCCAGTAAAAAAGCGAGGCGATCATTGCTAATTTCCTGTTCCAGAATAACTGGGGCGGAAAAATCTCGTAAAATGGATGGAGTTGGCCGACTGTTCAGCCCGTCAAACGAAAAACTCATTTCGCTTTGATTCAATTCCAGAACAGTCGTTGCCTGTACTTCCTTTCCGCTTGGATCCAACAGGCCGACGGCGATGGGAATAACCCATGGGTCTTTTTTCGATTGGCCCGGTGTCTCTGGGGTATGTTGTTTGAAATGGAGCATATACTGGCCATTTTCAAAGCTATCGCGGACCGTCAGGCGCGGCGTGCCAGCTTGTTCATACCATATTTTGAACTGGGTTAAATCGCGGCCGGTGCTGTCTTCGAAGACGGCCAACCAATCTTCGATGGTCGCAGCGTCCCCGTCATGGCGTTCAAAATATAACGCGACCGCCTTCGCATAGGACGTGTCGCCTATCAGCGTTTTAAGCATCCGGATCAGTTCCGCGCCTTTTTCATAGACAGTGGTCGTATAAAAATTATTGATCTCGACAAAGCTGTCTGGGCGCACCGGATGCGCCAGTGGGCCATTGTCTTCTCTAAACTGGCGACCACGCAGGTTAATGACGTCATTGATCCGTTTTACCGAAGCGCTGCGTCGGTCGGCGGTGAACTGGCTGTCGCGAAACACAGTCAGCCCCTCCTTGAGACAAAGCTGGAACCAGTCGCGACACGTGATGCGATTTCCAGTCCAGTTGTGGAAATACTCATGTGCGATAATTGCTTCGATACGTTCAAAATTGCTATCGGTCGAAGTCTCAGGACTGGCGAGTACGCAAGACGAGTTGAAAATATTGAGCCCTTTGTTTTCCATCGCGCCCATATTGAAATCATCAACCGCGACAATGTTAAAAATATCAAGGTCGTACTCGCGGTGATATTCTACTTCATCCCAGCGCATCGATGCCTTCAAAGCCTCCATGCCAAAGCTGCATTTGTCCTCATCTCCGGGACGGACCCAGATGTTTAAATCAACATCTTTGCCCGATTGTGTGGTGAATTGATCGGCGTGATTAACAAGATTGCCTGCGACAAGCGCAAAGAGATATGCGGGTTTTGGCCAAGGATCGTGCCATTCGACCCAGCCTTCGCCCTGTGCGCTTGGATTGCCATTGGACAAAAGGACCGGCAGCTTGCTTTCAATCCGTACGGTAAAGCAAGCCATAACATCGGGGCGGTCTGGATAAAAGGTAATCTTGCGAAAGCCCTCGGCTTCGCACTGGGTGCAATACATGCCGCCCGACATGTAAAGGCCTTCAAGTGCGGTGTTGGTTTCTGGGCTGATTTCCACCTCGGCTTCCCAAATGAACGCTGCGTCGGGAACGTCAACCGTGAGCCGCCCGTTTTCTATTTTTGGCGCGCAGGTCTTGCCATCAATTTTGGCGCTGATCAAACGCATGTTTTCGCCATTCAGCATAAAATTTTGCTGATCGCTGTCCGGATTAGGGCGAAACGCAACCCGGCTGAGGACGCGGGTTTGTGTCGGATGCAGGCGAAAAGTAAGTTGGACGTCATCTACTAAATATGCGGGCGCGGCATAATCTTTTAAATAAATTGTTTGAGGGAACACTGCTTTCATCAAAATCTCCGCTGTGAGAGGCGTTTGTTTTTGCGACCGCACGCCCTAGAACCACCCTAATCGAAGTGTGTTAAATATCCTTTTAGGTGAGTAGGTATATAGAGCGAATGCCGCAAGCTGCAATGCAAACATGCGTATCAAGTGATCTGGCCGCGGATCCTCTTACTCTGGTCTGGTTCAAACGTGACTTGCGCGTGACGGATCATCCGGCTTTGCAAAGCGCCGCATCTGGGCCAGGACGGGTGCTGCCGGTGTATATTATCGAGCCGGACTATTGGCGCCTGCCGGATATGTCAGGACGACATTGGGGCTTTATCGCTGAATGCCTGTGCGATCTTCAAGCCGATCTGACGCGGCTGGGAACACCGCTTGCCCTTCGCGTTGGCGACGCGGTCCAGACGCTGGAAGACCTGCGGCAAAAATTTGGTTTCACACAGATGATCAGCCATATCGAAACAGGCAATCTTTGGAGTTTTGCCCGCGACCAAAGAGTGGCCAACTGGGCGCGGGCGCAGGGGGTGGTATGGAGCGAACTGCCGCAGTCAGCCGTCACCCGCGGGATTGCCAGAGCCAACCGCTGGGCCGACCGGCGCGGGCGCTTTGTCGCTGAGGCTGTTTCACCGATACCGCCTGTGCTGCGGGGGGTCAAACTGGAGCCCGGGACGTTGCCCTCTGCGGCGTCACTTGGACTGGTCGAGGGGCGTCCCGACACCTTGCAAGTGGGGGGACGACGTCAGGCCGAACGTGTGCTGGAGGATTTTTTACAGCGCCGTGGCCAACCGTATAGGCGCGCAATGTCTTCGCCCCTGTCGGCCGAGATGGCCTGTTCAAGGCTGTCGCCCTATTTGGCCTATGGGGCGATCACCGTACGCGAGGTTGTGCAGGCGACGGCCCGGCGGCAGGCTGAGTTGAAAGGCAGTCGCAGTGGCTGGCTCAGTAGCCTGTCTTCGTTTCAATCGCGTCTGGCTTGGCGGGACCACTTTACCCAGAAACTTGAGGATCAACCTGATATCGAAACTAAATGCCTGCATCCGGCCTATGAGGGGCTGCGACCAGAGGTGCCTGATCCGGCGCTGTTTCTGGCCTGGAAAACCGGCCAAACCGGCGTGCCGTTTGTGGATGCCTGTATGCGCTATCTGATTGCCACCGGTTGGCTGAACTTTCGCATGCGCGCCATGCTGATGTCGTTTGCCTCTTATCAGTTGTGGTTGGACTGGCGAAGCACTGGGCTGCACCTGGCGCGCCTGTTCACTGATTACGAGCCGGGCATTCACTGGCCGCAGGTTCAGATGCAGTCCGGAACAACGGGGATCAATACGATCCGTATTTATAATCCGGTCAAACAGGGGCTCGATCAGGATCCAGAGGGTATATTTACCCGCCGGTGGGTGCCGGAATTGGCACCAGTGCCAGATGTGTTTTTGCAAGAGCCCTGGCGCTGGGACGGGCGTGGCACGCTGCTGGGCGTTGCGTACCCCCGTCCTGTTGTGGACTTGAAAACGGCGGTCTCGCAAGCCCGTGATCGCGTCTGGGCGGTGCGCAGAGACCGGGGCTTTGCCGCCAAGGCTGGACAGATTGTAACTAAACATGCCAGCCGCAAAGATAGTGCGGGCCATTTTGTTAATGACCGCGCACCGCGAAGACCACGTCGGGCGTCGGGCGATGACAGACAGATGAGTTTTGATTTGTAATGGCGAAAATGCGACGCAAGGCGGATTTGGACAGCAAGCTGTGCTGCGTTTGTGGACGGCCGTTTTTCTGGCGTAAAAAATGGGCGAAAGTCTGGCACGAGGTGCTTTATTGCAGCAAAAAATGCCGATCCCAGAAGTCAAATTCTGATCCGGTGCGTCGATCCTAACTCTTTTGCAGGTATTGGTTATCATTATTTACCAATCCTGTTGCCTATCGGAAACTTAGTCCCTAAACCGCGCTGTAAATTGGCGAATCTAGGGGAAAGACATGTCTGACAGGATCGAAAAATATGGATTGAGAATCGCACGGTCGCTGGCAGATTTTATCGATCACGAAGCCTTGCCGGGCACCGGTGTTACCGCCGATCGTTTTTGGCAGGGTTTGTCGGACTTGGCGCATGACTTTGGCCCCAAAAACCGGTCGCTGGTGGCGCATCGCGAACTGTTGCAAAGCCAAATTGATGATTGGCACACTGCTCGCAAAGGCCAGCCACATGACGCCGGGGCCTATAAGGCGTTTTTGCAAGAGGTGGGTTATCTGATCCCCGAAGGTGCGGATTTTGAAGTGGAAACCTCAAACGTAGACCCTGAGATTGCGACGATATCGGGCGCACAGCTGGTGGTACCCGTGACCAATGCGCGCTTTGCATTGAACGCGGCAAACGCTCGCTGGGGGTCTTTATATGATGCGCTGTACGGTACGGATGCTTTGGGCGACTTGCCGGTGTCTGGTGGGTATGATGTGGCGCGGGGCGCGCGTGTGATCGCTTGGGGCCGGGCGCTTTTGGACCAATCCGTGCCTTTGACGGGTGCGAGTTGGGCTGCGGTGAAATCACTGAGTGTGAAGGATGGCGTACTTTTGGTTGACGGTGCTGGTCTTTCTGACGCGACGCAATTTGTCGGGTTTGGGGGCGATGGCGCGGCCCCGACCAGCGTTCTTTTGCGCAATAACGGCCTGCATCTTATTGTCGAGATTGATGCCAACAGCCCTATCGGATCCACTGATTTGGCAGGCATTGCAGACATCCGGCTGGAGGCAGCGATATCGACAATCATGGATTGCGAAGACAGTGTTGCCACTGTGGATGCAGGTGACAAGGTCTTGGCCTATCGCAACTGGTTGGGCCTGATGCGCGGTGATCTGACCGAAGAAATCGTAAAAGGTGGCAAGTCCTACACTCGAAAACTGAATCCCGACCTGAGGTTTGCCGCAGCTGACGGGGGAGAGGTGACGCTCAAAGGGCGCTCTTTGATGCTGGTACGCAATGTTGGCCACTTGATGACCAATCCGGCTGTATTGGATCGCCATGGCAACGAGATCGACGAAGGTCTGTTGGATGCGCTGTGTACCAGTTTGATTGCGATACATGACCTGCAGCGGTCCGGTGGCAATTCGCTGCATGGCAGCGTCTATATCGTCAAACCCAAAATGCACGGACCCGATGAAGTTGCCTTTTCAAGCGAGACCTTTGCAAAGGTCGAAGCGATATTGGGGCTTCCGGAAAACACCCTGAAAATGGGCATCATGGATGAGGAACGCCGCACATCGGCCAACCTGAAAGAATGCATCCGAGCTGCGAAAGCGCGGGTTGCGTTTATCAACACCGGATTTCTGGATCGCACTGGTGATGAAATACACACCAGTATGGAAGCGGGTCCGTTCTTGCGTAAAGGCGAGATGAAGACAACACCCTGGATTATCGCCTATGAAGATCGCAACGTTGATATCGGTCTGGCCTGCGGGCTTCAGGGCAAGGCCCAAATCGGCAAGGGCATGTGGGCAATGCCTGACCGGATGGCGGATATGCTCTCGGCAAAGATTGGGCATCCGACTGCGGGGGCGTCTTGTGCCTGGGTGCCATCGCCCACTGCGGCGACATTGCACGCGACCCATTACCACAAAGTCGATGTCACGGCGCGTCAAAACGCGATCAAGGCCGCTGGCCCTCGCGGAACACTGGATGATCTGCTCACCGTGCCGGTGATGAGCGGCGAGAACCTTAGCGATGGCGAGATTGCCGAAGAGATTGAAAACAATGCACAGGGGATTTTAGGCTATGTTGTACGCTGGATCGATCAGGGTGTTGGCTGTTCCAAAGTGCCCGACATTCACGATGTTGGCTTGATGGAAGACCGCGCAACCTGCCGCATTTCGTCTCAGGCACTGGCCAACTGGATGCATCACGGCGTCGTGAGCCAAAACCAAGTGATGGCGGCCATGCAAAAGATGGCGGCTGTTGTCGATCGTCAGAATGCTGGTGATCCTGCCTATCGTGCCATGGCGCCCGGGTTTGACGGTATTGCGTTTCAGGCGGCCTGTGATCTGGTGTTTAAAGGCCGTATACAGCCGTCTGGGTATACCGAGCCGGTCCTCCACGCGCGGCGGCTGGAGCTGAAAGCCGCAGGGCTCTAGCATCGGCAGGCGATCAAAATAAAGCGTCCGGTGCTATAGCCGGGCAAGTCTTCCTTTTCTTGACAACCCAAATAGGAGTTTCCCATGGCCAGTATCACCGTGAACAAAGCCCGCACCATTATTCGAAAAACACTGGAAAAAGGTACCGAGTTGGCACTGAAACCACTTTCTGTAATAGTTTTGGATGACGGGGGTCATGCCATCGCCTTTGAACGCTCTGATGGCGCGGCGCCGGGACGTTTTGGCATTGCCCACGGCAAAGCTTTTGGCGCGGTTATGCTGGGAATGGCTGGCCAAGCACAGATGGCCCGCGCCGAACAACAAGCCTATTTTATGGCTGCAGTAAACGGCGTTTTTGGTGGTGCGGTTGTGCCGGTGCCGGGCGGCGTGTTGGTGCGTGACAAGAAAGGCAAAGTCATTGGTGCCGTCGGAGTTACCGGTGACACATCCGACAATGACGAGATCGCCGCACTGGCAGGTGTCGCTGCCGCTGGGTTTGAAGGGAACGCGTGATATTGAGTTCCTTGATTGGTTGGCTATTGTGGGATTGTATCACTAGTTGAGGTTGCCCACCGTGCGTCCAGTTATCGGAATAATTTCGAACCATTATCTGGTTCATGAGCAATACCCCGTACACGCATCGGGAACGATGAATGGGGACGCTATCGCCCAAGTGGCTGATTGTATCCCCTTGATTGTCCCCGCTGATCCAGCGCAGATCTCTGTTCAAGAGTTGATGGCGACCTGCGATGGATTTTTGCTGACTGGGGGACGGCCGAATGTGCACCCCGAAGAATACGGCGAAGTCGAAACCGAGGCGCACGGCAGCTTTGACAGACAGCGCGACAGTTTGGTTTTGCCCTTGGTGCGCGCCTGTGTCGATCTTGGGCAGCCGGTGTTCGGTGTGTGCCGCGGCTTTCAAGAGGTGGCCGTGGCGATGGGCAGTACGCTTCACCCTGAAATTCGCGATCTGCCTGGGCGCAGCAATCACCGAATGCCGCCCGACGGCACATTGGAAGAAAAATTTGCTTTGCGCCACGCGATTGAATTCACCAAGGGCGGGGTATTCCACAGTTTGATGAATGCATCGGTGGTGATGACCAACACATTGCACGGTCAGGGGATTAAGACCGCAGGGGCGCGGATTGTGGTGGATGGCTGTGCGCCTGATGGCACTCCCGAGGCAATCTATGTCAAAGATGCGCCCGGGTTCACGTTGTCGGTGCAATGGCATCCTGAATGGAACGCTGAGCAAGATCCGGTGTCACGGGCGCTGTTTACCGCCTTTGGTGATGCTGCGCGCGCCTGGGCTTCCGGACAGGCTGGTCGGGTGCTGAAATCTGCTTGATTGACAGCGCTGGCTTTGAAGGCGCCCTAAAGCGCGGTGCGCAGCGCCCAGAGTTCAGGAAACAGTTCGACCTCTAACATGCGCCGCAGATAACTGACTCCACCAGTTCCGCCGGTCCCGCGTTTAAAGCCAATCACCCGTTCGACCGTGGTGACGTGATTGAATCGCCAGCGCCGAAAGTAATCCTCGCAGTCCACCAGCTTTTCTGCCAACTCATACAGTTCCCAATACTGGTCCGGGGATTGATACACTTTGGTCCAGGCGGCAGTCACCGCGTCATCCGCAGTATAGGGCCCGCCGAGATCGCGCGCCAGCACATGGTCCGGCAAGGGTAGGGACCCGGCCAATTGTTGCAGGGCCACATCATAAAGCGAGGGCTGTGTCAGTTCCTGGCTGAGCACGGCATGATCGGCGCTGCGATGGGCGTGCGGCATCAACATCGCCGGGTTGCGGTTGCCAAGCAAAAACTCAATCTGGCGGTATTGGAATGATTGAAACCCAGAGGATTGCCCTAGAGAGGCGCGAAAGCTGGTATACTCTGATGGTGTCATCGTGCGCAGCACGTCCCACGCGTTGTTGAGCTGCTCAAAGATACGGGCAACGCGGGACAGCATTTTGAACGCGGGACGCAGCTTGTTGGCCTGTAGGGTTTTGCGGGCGGCATGCAATTCATGCAGCACCAGCCGCATCCACAGTTCTGACGTCTGATGCTGGATGATAAACAACATCTCGTCATGCGCATCCGAGCGGGGGGTTTGGGCTGTGAGCAAGCTGTCTAGCGATAGATAATCGCCATAAGACATCTGGCCGTCAAAGCGCATCTGAGCGCCATCTTTGGCGGGATCAATTGGGTGTGACATCGAGAAGACCTGTGACTGTGGATTGGAAAATAACGGGCGGGCGATTGCGTCAGCCTATCCAATCAAACAAATTCTCCCAGAAAGTTTACGCCACAGGCACACCCAAGCGGTCGGGCGACACAGCGGCAGATCAAGGGTCGCGGCGTATCTCGCCGGAGTGATTTCGCCATTCAGGGCCGCTGCGCAGGCGCTGGCGAGATTAGGGCGCGCTGGGATCATGTGACGCGGGCACGAATTTTATAGGTGTCTTTGTCCCACAGTCGGTGGGTCATGACATCGGCGATGATACCCACCGCCGCGTCCACATCAGCTGCGTCAATATACAGCGGGGTAAAGCCAAAGCGCATGATATCAGGGGCGCGAAAGTCGCCCACAACGCCGCGATCGATCAGCGCCTGCATGGCCGCATAGCCATTGTCAAAGCGAAATGAGACCTGTGAACCGCGCAGGTTTGAATCACGGGGACTGGCGAGCGTCAGCATCGGGCAGTGCGCCTCGACCGCGTCGATGAACTGCGTCGTCAGTGCCACCGAGCAGGCGCGGATATCTGCCATCGTGGTCATGTCCCAGACATCCAGCGCGGCTTCCAGGGCGCCGAGCGCCAGAACTGGGGGCGTGCCCACTCGCATCCGCTCGATCCCACTGCCGGCACGGTAGCTTTGTTCAAAGGCAAACGGTGCGTCATGACCAAGCCATCCTGACAGCGCCGGGCGCGCAATTTCGGCATGGCGCGGTGCAACATAGATAAATCCCGGGGCGCCCGGGCCACCATTGAGGTATTTATAGCTGCATCCGACGGCAAAATCGGCCTCTGCTTTGGCCAGATTGACGTCAATCGCGCCGGCGCTGTGTGCCAGGTCCCATACTGTCAAGGCGCCCATGGCATGAGCTTTAGCGGTCAGCTTGGCCATATCATGCAGACGGCCGCTGCGGTAATCCACTTCGGTGATCAGCGTGACGGCAACCTCTTCGGTGATATGGGCCTCGATCTCTTCAGGGGCCACCACTTGCAGTTTGTGACCCCGACCCAATGAGGCGATCAAACCCTCGGCGATGTACAGGTCCGACGGAAAATTTCCGCTGTCCGACAGGATAATTTTGCGGTCGGGCCGCATTTCAAGTGCCGAGGCCAGCGCTTGATAGACTTTTATCGACAGCGTATCGCCCACCATTACATGTCCGGTCTCTGCGCCGATTAACTTGGCAATCCGGTCGCCGACAAGCGTTGGCTGCGCCATCCATCCAGCTTTGTTCCAGCCGGTGATAAGCATCTCGCCCCATTGTTGGGTGACGGTCTCAGCAACGCGGGCCGCTGCGGTTTTTGGCAGGGGGCCCAGCGAATTACCATCGAGATATATCATCCCGTCAGGAATATGGAACATTGCTTTGGTGGCGGTGAAATCTGTCATCATTTTACCATATTGGGCGCGGCATAGTGTGATATTGCTATACTTGGCCACCAGCTATTTCAATAGTCTGCCCATTGACGCTTTGCGATCCATCGCCACAGAGCCATAGCGCGGTGGCGGCAATTTCGTCGGTACTGATCAGACGTGCGTGGCGGTTAGCTTTGACCATAATGTCCATAGCCTCTTGTTGGGACAGCCCTTTTTTCTGCATCAGATCGATATTCTGGTCGATGATTGGGGTCTCTACATAGCCCGGACAGATGGCATTAAATGTAAACGGCTCGGTGATATGGTCTTCGCTGAAAGAACGGATTAAGCCGATAACCCCGTGTTTAGAGGCCGTATAGGCGCCTGCGCCTTTGAGCCCGCGCACCCCCGCGATAGATGAAATCGCGATTACCCGGCCCCAATCGGTGCCGCGCATAGATCTGAAGCATTCTCGCATTGTGAGAAATGCGCCATCGAGATTGGTCGACATGATACGGCGCCACAATGCCATATCGGTCTTATGCAGCGATCGGCCTTCTGCGATTCCGGCGTTGGCGACACAGATCTGGACCGGCCCGCGCGAGGCAACGGCGGCCGCGACTGTCTGGGTCACCGAGGCCTCGTCAGTGACATCCATAACCGCCGGAAAGAGGCTCGGACCACCGGCGCGGTTCAAAACCTCGGCGCGCCTGCCGGTAATGGTAACCTTCGCCCCTTGACTGGCCAGTTGTTGGGCAATTGCCAATCCTATCCCGGTGCCGCCCCCGGTCACCAACGCATGTTTGCCGTTTAAAGTCATATGGATCTCTTTTATTGATAGGTCAGGCCCAGCAGCAGGCTTGAATGAAAGTTGGGTCGCACGAATTCAGGTCGTTTCCGGCTTATTTGTTGCCATTCGTACAGGTCCTTGTCGCGGCTTTCTAGAATTAAAGTCATCTAGATAAAAACCGTCGAATAAAGGGCTCGATTCCCTGACGGCTCATTATCTACATTTGACGAAGAGCAACGGGTGACGGTGCGCTGCTATTGCAAATATTACCTTGGCTTTCGCCACGGTTGCAAGAAACGCAAAGAGAAACAGTGCGTCCTTCTGGGTTCGGTCATTGTCTTTGTCTTCTGCGGCCTCAAGGACGAACTCGGCCGCGGTTGCCTGTGAAATTTCCGACTGATTTTCAGTAACTTGCACCTTGGCGCTCTTGTCGAAGGGGGAGGTTTATGATTGTGCTGGCGGTTTTCCCGCGCACAACCGCGATTTGCATCAATTAAAGTGGCAAATTGCCGCAATAACGGTCGAGTGAACGTCTCGCGCTCGGTAATTTTAGGCGGGTTTGGCCAAGTGGCCGCGCTTGAGCGCACTTGTGATCTTTGGAAATGGGTTTCAATCTTGCATTTTGATGCGGTGTTGACCATATTGCATGTTTAGCTCGGTCTGGGCTTTACAAATCTCTTTTTCAGGGGTGCGCTTTGAAAGCTATCAGCCGTTGCATAGCAGCCAGTCTAGACCATGAATTTGGGGAGAAAGTCACGTGAAAATCGGAACGCCGCGGGAAGTATTTGAAGGAGAGTCACGCGTCGCGATGACACCAGACAGTGCGCTTCAATTGCAAAAGCTGGGTTTTGACTGCGTCGTCGAAACGGGTGCTGGCAGCGCCGCCGGGTTTTCAGACGAGGCCTATGTCGCCGCAGGTGTGGAGATTGCCGCAACAGCGGCCGCACTTTGGAAAACCGCCGATGTTGTGGCTAAGGTGCGCCCCCCGAATGATACTGAAGCCAAGCGCCTCAAGAAATCCCAAACACTGATTTCGTTCTTCTGGCCGGCGCAAAACGAGCAACAGATGGGCTTGCTGGCTAAAAAAGGTGCCAGCGTGATTGCAATGGATATGGTGCCGCGTATCAGTCGGGCGCAAAAAATGGATGCCCTTTCGTCGATGGCCAATATCGCCGGTTACCGAGCGGTCATCGAAGCAGGTAATAACTTTGGCCGGTTTTTTACGGGACAGGTGACGGCGGCTGGAAAAGTGCCGCCGGCCAAGGTGCTGATTGTTGGTGCGGGTGTTGCCGGTCTGGCGGCGATCGGCACTGCGACTTCGCTTGGGGCCATCACTTATGCGTTCGACGTGCGCCCCGAAGTGGCCGAACAGATCGAATCGATGGGAGCCGAGTTCGTCTTTTTAGATTTTGAGGACCAAAACGCTCAAGACGGGGCGGCGACAGGGGGGTATGCGGCGCCGTCCAGCCCGGAGTTTCGGGAAAAGCAACTGGAAAAGTTTCGGGAGCTTGCGCCCGAAATCGATATTGTCATCACCACAGCGCTTATTCCCGGCCGCGATGCACCCAAGCTTTGGCTCGAGGATATGGTTGCCGCGATGAAACCCGGATCGGTTATTGTCGATCTTGCGGCGGAAAAGGGCGGCAATTGTGATCTGACCGTCATGGATGAAAAGATCGTTTCGCCAAACGGGGTGACGATTGTCGGGTATACAGATTTCCCAAGCCGGATGGCAGCGCAGGCCTCGACGCTATATGCCAATAATATTCGCCATATGTTGACGGATTTGACACCAGAGAAAGCTGGAGAGATCAATCACAACATGGACGATGATGTGATCCGGGGGGCCACGGTGGCCCATGCTGGGGCCGTGACCTTTCCGCCCCCCCCACCCAAGATCAGCGCGATTGCAGCCGCGCCTAAAAAACAGGCTCCAAAAGAGCCAACAGCAGAAGAAAAACGGGCCGCTGAGACCGCCGCCTTTAAAAAGTCAACGCAACAACAGGTCGGTTTGTTATCTGGTGGTGCGGCGCTGATACTTCTAGTGGGGCTTTATGCACCAGCGAGTTTCATGCAGCATTTTATCGTATTTGTACTGGCAGTGTTTGTGGGTTTTCAGGTGATCTGGAATGTCAGCCACGCTCTGCACACACCGCTGATGGCGGTGACGAACGCAATCTCGTCTATTATAATCCTCGGCGCGCTTATTCAGATCGGCTCTGGCTCGTGGCTGGTGATTTTACTGGGGGCTCTGGCGGTCTTTATGGCTGGAATTAACATTTTTGGCGGCTTCCTCGTGACACGGCGGATGCTCGCCATGTTTCAGAAATCTTAAAGAAAGGTGGGATCAATGGATATCGGATTTACTACCGCAGCTTATGTGGTTGCAGCTGTTCTTTTCATTCTCTCGCTTGGCGGGCTTTCGGGACAGGAGAGCGCGAAACGCGCGGTTTGGTACGGCATTGTTGGCATGGGCCTCGCGGTGGGCGCTACGCTGATCGGGCCAGGCTCGGGCCTTTGGTTGCTCTCGCTGGTTCTGATCGGGCTCGGTGGTTTCATCGGCATGCAATTGGCGCAACGGGTGCAGATGACGCAAATGCCCGAACTGGTTGCCGCGATGCATTCTTTGGTGGGTCTTGCCGCGGTTTTCGTAGGCTTTAACGCAGATATTGAAATTACCAACGTCAAAACCGCACTTGCGGGGGGCGGCGATCTAAAGAGCCTAACGGGGTTCGCGGCGCTTGTGGCGAAAAAAACTGCCGTTGAAATCAATATTCTAAGGGTGGAGCTGTTTTTGGGCATCTTTATCGGTGCTATTACTTTTACGGGCTCGGTGGTGGCCTACGGCAAGCTGGCGGGTCGGTTTAACACAACAGCTACGCAACTACCCGGCGGTCATGTGCTCAACGCGGCTGCGGCGATTTTGTCTGTGGTTTCGTTGCTGTGGTATTTTCAATCGGGTGATCTGTTGCCGTTGTTGATCATGACCGTGGCGGCGTTGTTCATTGGGTGGCACCTGATTATGGGGATCGGTGGTGCCGATATGCCTGTTGTCGTTTCTATGTTGAACTCTTATTCGGGCTGGGCGGCTGCGGCAATTGGCTTTTCGCTGGGCAATGATCTTTTGATTGTGGTCGGGGCGCTTGTGGGATCTTCGGGTGCTATTTTGAGCTATATCATGTGTAAAGCGATGAACCGCTCGTTTGTCTCAGTGATCCTCGGTGGATTTGGTGGGTCTAGCGGACCGCAGATGGCGGTCGAAGGCGAGCAGGTAGCGATCGATGCTGATGGTGTTGCTGCAGCGCTGGACGAGGCTGATAGCGTGGTGATTATTCCCGGCTATGGCATGGCAGTGGCGCAGGCACAACAGAGTGTTAGCGAGTTGACCAAACGCCTGCGGGCTGCGGGTAAAACCGTACGCTTTGCCATTCACCCGGTGGCGGGGCGTTTGCCGGGACATATGAACGTGTTGTTGGCTGAGGCCAAAGTTCCTTATGATATCGTGCTGGAAATGGATGAGATCAATGATGATTTTCCCGATACGGATGTTGCGATTGTTATTGGCTCGAACGACATTGTGAACCCAGCGGCACAAGATGATCCCAACAGCCCGATTGCCGGGATGCCGGTGTTGGAATGCTGGAAGGCCAAACAGGTTTTCGTCTCAAAGCGAGGGCAGGGCACCGGCTATTCCGGAATTGAAAACCCGCTGTTTTTTAAGGAAAATACCCGTATGTTTTATGGCGACGCTAAGGCCAGTCTTGACAAGCTTCTGACGAAAATTTCATAAAATTTTTTCGTTGAATACGGAAAACGCGCCAATTTGGCGCGTTTTTATGTCGGGTGGCTGGTTGAAATGTATACGATTGTATACTCGTAACATTCTGAAATATATATGTTTATTTATTTTTGAATAGCGTAAGCTTACTCAGCTACTCTGTATTTTGTAAGGATGTCTTCCGATGCCGTCAGGCCGACCCTCATCAATAAAAGACCACAGACTGCGCTATCAATTGGCCAATGAACTGCATGCCCGACCGTTTCCTTCGATGGTGGCCCCGGGTATCGCGGTGTTTTTGGCCATTAAGCAAGAGGAGCAAGCGGTGGGGCGCGACCGTGCGACTGATCTGAACCACCTAATTGATCTGCTCAAGCGCAATGGTGCTCCGCTTCCAGAAGCTGGAGCGACGCATTATTTTGGCGATATTGGCAAATATCAGCTGAAATGGGAGCAACATACCGAGTTTGTCACCTATACTATATTTGGTGCGGGGCTTCGGGAGCGGGCTTTTGATCCGGCCGAGTTTGAGCTGTTTCCCAAAGACTGGCTGGGCAGCATGCCCGGAGTCAGAATGACTTCGGCGCTGATCCGTATTGAGCCGCGTTCAGACGATGAAACGATTGCCGCGCGGCTTGCTGATTGGTTTGTGCCCGAAAGCCTTGCAGTCAGCCATGTTCTTGATCGTGCTGCGGTGGTCGCGAGCGATTTTCGCATAGATCCCGGCGGACATCTGAGGATCGCGATGTTTGTCTCTCCGGACACAGGGCGTCGTCGCATCGGTCGGGTGGTACAGCGCCTGTGCGAGATTGAAACCTATAAGACTATGTCGATGCTGGGGTTTTCTCGCGCGCGAGAAATGCAATCGCGGATGGGCGAAATTGATGAAAACCTGACAGCTTTGATGGTTGATATGACGTCTGGGGCCAGTGCTGCCGAGCAAACGTTGGATGCGCTGTTGAGTATTTCGGCCGAGTTGGAAAGCCTGTCGGCGCAAAGTGCGTTTCGATTTGCTGCAACTGAGGCGTATGAGGCGATTGTTGGGCAGCGGGTTGAGGTGCTGCGCGAACGCAGGTTCGCAGGTCGTCAGACATTTGGCGAGTTTATGATCCGGCGCTATGATCCGGCCATGCGGACGGTGAAATCCACAGCGCTCCGCCTCAGCGCGATGGCGGATCGAGCGATGCGGGCGGGGCAACTGCTGCGCACGCGGGTCGATGTGGAACGCTCGGCCCAAAATCAGGCCCTGTTAGAGAGTATGGACAAGCGCGCCGCCCTACAGTTGCGCCTGCAGCGCACGGTTGAAGGGCTGTCGGTTGTGGCGATCAGCTATTATGCGGTGTCTTTGGCGGGGTATCTGGCCTATCCTTTGGCCGCGGTTGCGGGGGTGAGTAAGACGATGCTCAGCTCCTTTATAACCGTGCCAGTTGTGGCATTGGTGTGGATGGCTGTGCGGCGGATTCGCAAGAATATTTGATTTGCGCAACGGTTGGTGGGCCACACAGTTGGGCGCATGCTTGTGCCGTTTACCGGCCTCGGATGCGCGGATCCAAGGCATCGCGCAACCCATCCCCAAGATAATTGACGCTGAGAACGGTAAGAGAAATTGCCAGCCCCGGCCAAAATACCCGCTCAGGGTATTGCTGCAGGTAATCGGTGGCATCGTTCAGCAACCGCCCCCAAGTCGGAAAATCGGGTGGAAATCCCAAGCCCAAAAACGACAATGCCGATTCTGTGATAATCGCATTTGCAATACCCAAAGTGGCCGAAACCATAATCGGCGACATCACATTGGGCAGGATGTGGCGCAGGATCAACCGCGTGTTAGTGGTGCCAATGGATCTGGCGGCAAGTACAAATTCGCGCTCTTTGAGCGCCAGCACATCGCCGCGTACAATCCGTGCTGTGGGCATCCAACTGGTAATCCCGATCGAGACGGTGATCAGAATAAAGATACCTTTTTCCGGGCCAAATGCATTGTTCAAGACCTCACGGAACAACAACATCATCACCAGCAAAATGGGCAGCAGGGGCAGTGCAAGAAACAAGTCTGTCATCCGCATTAACAGGTTGTCGAGACGTTTGAAAAATCCGGCTAAAACCCCGATGAAACTGCCAAGCACCAGCGCCAAAAGCATGGCTGTCAATCCAACGGCGATTGAGGTCTGCCCCCCCGCCATCATCCGCGCCAGAGTGTCGCGTCCCAATTGGTCGGTGCCGAAAGGATGTGCCCAATTCGGACTTTGGTTGCGCGCGCGAATATCGATATAGGTCGCGTCATATGGCCAGAGTAGTGGCCCCAGAGATACCGTTGCAACAATAAGTATAAAGACAATGCCGCCAAGCAAAGCGCCTTTGTGGCTGCGAAATTGCACCCAGATATCATACCATTGGTTGCTTGGCCGGGAAGATGTGTCACTGTCAGTCATAGCGGATCCTTGGATCGAGAATGCCATAGAGCACATCGGCAATCAGATTGAATGATACGATGAGAATGGCAAAGATAAATGCCACTGTGTGAACCATGGGCAGGTCGTTGGCCAGCAGAGCGGTGATAAACAATTGGCCGATGCCGTTCACTTTGAACACCTGCTCTGTAATAATCGCACCGCCAAAGACCGCCGGCACCCCCAAGGCAATGACGGTGACCACCGGAATTAGCGAATTGCGCAAGACATGCGCCAGCACAACGGCTTTTTCACCCAGACCTTTTGCCCGCGCGGTGCGTACATAATCCTGATTGAGGTTGTCCAACATCGAAGCGCGGGTAAAGCGGCTGAGCTGCGCTGTGGTCTGCAGCGCCAGCACCATCACCGGCATAATCATTTGGTTCAACTGGATCATGAAACTGTCCCAGTCGGTTACCACATGGGTGGTATCGTAAATTGATGGAAACCAGCCCAAGTTTACCGAAAACAACACAATAACGAGCACACCGCTGAAAAAAGGCGGCACCGCAAAGCCGATCATTGATACAAAAGTGCCAACTTGATCAAATACAGAATACTGCCGGTAGGCCGAGTAAATGCCGATGGGCAGCGCGATCAAGACACCGACAACATAAGACATGCCAACAACCCATAAGGTCTGTGGCATGCGTTGGATGACGATATCCATCACCGGGCTTCGGGTTTGCCAACTGATCACGCGCAGATCACCTTCGGAAAAGGTGGTGCCGAGAAAATGATCAATTAAGACTTGTGGCTCGATCCAGAAAAACTGAACGATCCATTTCCAAAATCGCACTGGCACAGGTTCGCCCAAACCCAAAGCGAGACGCATCTTTTCTTTGACCTCCGGAGGGACCGTCAGGGGTACCTGTGCCATTGGGTCGCCGGGGGCCAATTCAAGCAGAAGAAAAATTATCAGGCTAATGAACAGCAAGGTAGGGACGGTTAGGGCCAGCCGTCGGAGTGTAAAGGTAAACATTCTAGGTGCCTTTGGGGCTTATCTTGACGTATGGCAATTGTGCGAACTCCGGCACGTGTCCGGAGCCCGCTGTTGCATCATAAGGCGCGAACGCCCTTTGGACGGATGTCTATTTGATCCGGTGCCAGTCGGCAACATTCCAAAGTTCAGAATCCCAAGTGTTCAGGACCACCCCGCCAAGCGATTTGGCATGTGCCGACACCCGGCCGCGGTGTACGAGCGGCACGATGGTATAGCTGTCTTTGGTCAGCATATTGTTCAGCTTGATCGCAATTTCGCCACGTTTTGCCAGATCACCTGTCTGGGCCAATTCGTCCAGCATTGCGTCATAGGCCGGATCACAGAACCGGTTGATATTTTCACCCTGCCACTGGCTTTCCGGCTTTGGCTCATTGCCGCAGCGATAGGCCGCCAGATAGGCTTGGGGGTCTGTGCCGTCAAACGTGTTCGCGTACATTTCCACATCCGCATAGAATTTTTGGAATGTATCGGGGCTGCCGGGGTCACCGCCAAAGAAGACCGATGCGTTCAAATTGCGAAGCTCGGTTTCAACACCGATTTCACCCCACCACTGTTTGATCAAGGCCTGAAAGTCTTGGCGAACGGCGTTGGTTGAGGTCTGGTACAGAATGGACAGGCGCACACCGTCTTTGGCGCGGATGCCATCGCCACCCTTGGCCCAACCTGCGCTGTCCAGCAGAGCGTTTGCACCAGCGATATCTTGCTTCATGCAATAGTCATTATTTGCGGCATAAAGGTCCGGTGCTGGTACCAGATCGCATGAGACGCGACCGGCTTTGCCATAGCCCACTTCAACAAGCAGGGGCCGGTCGATTGCCATCGACAGGGCTTTGCGCACGTTGATGTCCGATAAGAACGGATGCGGTGCTTTGCGTGTTGAACGCGTGTCAGCATCCAAAGAAGATGACGGGTCAGTCATATTCATTTCAAGCCGCTCAACTAGCGGGCCAAAACCCGCGATGGCAACGCCTTTACCAGCTTTTTCCATATTGGCAATCACGTCGGGGGCCAATTGCAGGTTCCAAGCATAGTCAAATTCGCCGGTCTCCAGTACCGACCGCCCAGCGCCAGTGGCATCACCGCCACCTTTGAAAGTCAAAGTTGCAAAGGCCGGTTTGGCGGGATCGCGGTAATTTGGATTGGCCGCCATCTGGATCACGTCATTTGGCCGGAAATCGGTCACAACAAAGGGGCCGGTACCGATTGGGTTGAAGTTTGCTTCGGTACAGCCTGGGGCTTTGGCACCCATACAGTTTTCAAATTGTGCTTTTTGAATAATTGGTGTCTGGCCGCCCATGAAAGGACCGTAGGGATTGGGCTTGGGGGAAGAAAAATTCACCGTAACTGTGAGCGCGTCGGGGGTATCAATTGAGGTGACCCCTTCGAATTTGGCAAGCTGTGCACAGCCACCTTCTGGATGCATGCAATAATCCGCGGTGAATTTCACATCCGCAGAGGTGACAGGTGATCCGTCCGACCACAGCAAGCCTTCTTTCAACCTCCAGGTGATCGCAGTGAGGTCAGCGCTGACCCCGCCGTTTGCAACGGTGGGAATTTCCTGAGCGAGATAGGGTACAAGAGCGCCCGTTTCAGTATAGCGCCCCAGTGGTTCGATCACGATTGATGATGATTCGATATCCTTCGTCCCGCCCGAAAGATATGGATTAAGGATCGATGGTGCTTGCCAATAGATGATTTTGACATCTCCGTCGGCCCCGCGTTCGGCCATGGCCGCCGGGGCCAGCGTAAACGCGGCGGCGGCTCCAAGCAATAAGTATCTGATCATATTATGTTATCTCCCATATCTATGTTTCGTATTTCTGAAAATCCGGCTTGACGCTGAGTTGGACCGGATGAAAGCAGTTTAATAACCCTTGGCTATCGAATTATACAAAGCAGAGTTTCAAAAAAAAGCAAGCGTTTACAAATATTTCTCATCAGGGCGCCAGTAAGCTGCTGAATTTGGCAAATTTGACAACTTTCGAATTCTGTTTGACAGGCTTGTATTTCTGCAAGTACGGTTTGGTTCATATCTTAGGGGAATTGTATGTTAGATGCTCCCATCGCGCGCGTCGAAAATTTACGGGTCGAATTCCAAACAAAACAGGGGCTTGTAGTCGGGGTTGAAGATGTCTCGTTTGAGATCAACTCCGGTGAAACCGTCTGTGTCGTAGGCGAATCTGGCTCTGGCAAGTCGGTCTCATCCCTGTCTTTGATGCGGTTGGTTGAGTTTGGTGGTGGAGAGATTGCGGATGGCAGGCTGTTGTTTGACCGCAAAGCTAAGGGCTCCGTTGATCTGGCGCAAACCGATCAGGCGCTTATGCAATCGATACGTGGCAATGAGATTGGGATGATTTTCCAAGAGCCGATGACGGCGCTGAACCCGGTGTTTACCGTTGAGCGTCAATTGACCGAAGGTTTGCGCCTGCACAGGTCACTTGACAGCGATCAGGCCACGAAGCGGGCGCTGGAGTTGCTGCGCGAGGTGCGCATTCCCGAGCCAGAGCGTCGGATCAAACAATATCCGCATGAGCTGTCGGGCGGGATGCGGCAACGCGTGGTTATCGCGATGGCAATGGCGTGTGAACCGCGGTTGCTGATCGCGGACGAACCAACCACGGCGTTGGATGTAACGATACAGGCCGAAATTCTCGCGTTGATGGATCGATTGAAACGTGAAACCGGAACCGCTGTTCTGTTCATCACGCACGATATGGCGGTGGTGGCCCAGATGGCTGACCGCGTGGTGGTGATGTACCGTGGGAAAAAGGTGGAAGAGGGGACGGTTACCGATATTTTTGAAAACCCCCAACATGAGTATACGAAATCACTACTGGCAGCGGTGCCGAAACTGGGCGAGATGCGCGGCAAATCCCTACCGGAACCGATGCGGCTTTTGGGGACCAAAGATCACGTTTTAACCCCAATTGAAGGTACGAATGAGCCGCTTTTGACGGTGCAGAACCTAACCACGCACTTTCCTGTTAAGGGTGGTTTCCTGCGCCGGACCGTGGCCAATGTCCACGCTGTTGAAGATGTGTCGTTCGTGATCAACAAGGGGCAGACGCTCTCTTTGGTGGGCGAATCTGGTTGTGGAAAATCTACGGTGGGGCGCTCGATCTTGCGACTGGTTGATCCGCTCTCTGGCAGTGTTGATCTTGGGGGGCAGGACATACTGGCGTTGCCAGCGGCAGAGATGCGGCAGGCGCGGGTGCATATGCAAATGGTATTTCAAGACCCGTTTGCGTCGCTGAACCCGCAGATGCAACTGTCGGATCAGGTGGCCGAACCGTTGCGCAATTATAATGTTGTCAGCGGGCAGGCACTTGAAGACCGGGTGGCTGTACTGTTTGATCGGGTGGAATTGCCCCGCAGTTTTCTGCAGAGGTTTCCCCATGAATTGTCAGGCGGTCAACGGCAGCGGGTGGCGATCGCGCGGGCGCTGGCGCTAAATCCAAAGCTGATCATCGCCGACGAAGCAGTCTCGGCTTTGGACGTATCTGTGCAGGCACAGGTGCTGAACCTGATGATGGAATTGCAAGCCGATCTCGGGTTGTCTTTTTTGTTTATCAGCCACGATATGGCGGTAGTCGAACGTGTGAGCCATCAAGTTGCAGTGATGTATTTGGGGCGGATCGTCGAGATTGGTGCGCGGTCTGCGGTATTTGAGAACCCTCAACATGCCTATACCAAAGCGTTGATGAAGGCGGTTCCGATTGCTGATCCAAGACGGCGCAAAAAGGAAAAAGACCTGAATTTCAAGCCTATACCATCGCCGATCCATGATCTAGACTATAGCCCAGCACCGTCACAGTATAATCAAGTCGCGCCGGGCCATTATGTTTTGACCACTGACAGCGGCTATTAAGGAGCATGATGACCCAGCCAATGAGCGCGCGGGCGCTAATGGATAAGCTTGTGTCTTTTCCGACCGTCAGCCGGGATAGTAATTTGCCACTGATAGATTGGGTGCAAGAATATCTTGAAAGTCAGGGTATCGTGAGCCACCGCAAATATGACGAGAGCGGTGACAAGGCGGCCCTGTTTGCGCATGTCGGCCCAGATCAGGCAGGCGGCGTTGTCTTGTCTGGCCACACCGATGTGGTACCCGTGGATGGGCAGCCTTGGGACACTAACCCGTTTGCGGTAACCGAAAAAGACGGCCGTCTATACGGGCGTGGAACCTGCGATATGAAGGGCTTTGACGCACTGGCACTCTGGGCCTTGGTCGAGGCACATCATCGCGGGGTAGAACGTCCGCTGCAATTGGCGCTGAGTTATGATGAAGAGGTGGGCTGTACCGGTGCACCGCCAATGATCGCGCGGATGCTTGAGGTGTTGCCCAAAGCGTCGGCGGTGATCGTGGGAGAGCCTTCAATGATGCAGGCTGTGACCGGACACAAGGGCGGGCGCGGATTTCATACACATGTTGTTGGGTTTGAGGTGCATAGCTCGCTGATGCATACAGGCGTCAATGCGATTATGTCAGGTGCCAAATTGATTGAATGGGCCAATGAGATGAACCTTCTCAACCGAGCCAAGACGGCCACAGAACTTGACGCAATGTTTGATCCCCCATGGACAACAGTGCATGTCGGCATGATCGAGGGCGGTACAGCGCATAATATCACTGCAAAAGATTGTCGTTTTGGCGTGGATTTTCGCAGCGTGCCAAGTGAGGATCTGACCGCTTGGGGGGCGGCTTATCATGCCAAGGTCCGCGAGGTCGAAGCCGAGATGCAGGCGGTCCACCCCGAGAGCTATATCGAGATCAAGGAGCGCTTTTCCGTGCCGGCATTACAGCAGGAACCGGACGGAGAGGCCGAACGAATAGTTCGCCAATTGACCGGCGACAACGCGACCCATGTGGTGTCTTATGGCACCGAGGCCGGCCAATTTCAGGAACGCGGCTATTCAGCGGTGATCTGTGGTCCCGGTGATATCGCGCAAGCACACCAGCCGAATGAATATATGACCACAGACCAGTTCGCGGCGGGCGAAGCGTTTATGTCGCGCTTGCTCGACAATCTGTCAGGGGCCTAGATATGCCAATCAGAAACCGTATTGCTGACTTGCACGATGAAGTCACGGGGTGGCGTCGCGACATGCATAAAAACCCTGAACTGATGTTTGAAACGCACCAAACGTCGGCTTTTATTGCCGATAAGCTGCGAGAATTTGGCTGCGATGAGGTGGTTACCGGTATTGGCCGCACCGGAGTTGTTGCTGTGATCAAAGGCAAGACCGACAGTGCCGGCAAAGTTGTCGGGTTGCGGGCGGATATGGATGCGTTGCCGATTAAAGAGGCAACCGGTCTAGAGTATGCCAGCCAGACAGAGGGGGTGATGCATGCCTGTGGTCATGATGGGCACAGTGCGATGTTACTTGGGGCAGCAAAATATCTTGCTGAAACGCGTAATTTTGACGGGGCGCTTGTTGTAATTTTTCAGCCCGCCGAAGAAGGTGGCGGTGGTGCGCGCGAGATGTGCGAAGATGACATGATGGCGCGGTGGAATATTCAGGAAGTCTACGGCATGCACAATTGGCCCGGCGAACCGGCGGGCAACTTCTATATTCGCCCGGGGCCATTTTTTGCGGCCACCGACCAGTTTGATATCACCGTCGAGGGTTGCGGTGGCCATGCGGCCAAACCTCAGCAGACCGTAGATCCTACCGTTGCGGCCAGCCAGATGGTGCTGTCTTTACAAAGCGTGGTCAGTCGAAACGCAGATCCGGTACAGCAAATGGTGATTTCGGTCACCTCATTCGAAACGTCTTCCAAAGCCTATAATGTCATCCCGGCCTCGGTACATCTGCGGGGCACGATCCGCACGATGAGCACCGAAATGCGCGCTTTGGCAAAAAAGCGGCTGATCGAGATCGCGGAAAATACGGCCCTTGTTTTTGAGGCTAAAGCGCACGTGCAGTATCACCCCGGGTATCCGGTGATGCGCAATCACGCACAGCAAACAAAGCTGGCCGCCGATGTGGCGCGCGTCGTTTCAGGCCAATGCGATGAAGCCCCGCTGGTGATGGGAGGCGAGGATTTTGCGTACATGCTGTTGGAGCGCCCGGGGGCGTATATTCTGATGGGAAATGGCGACACTGCGGCAGTGCATCATCCCGAATACAACTTTAATGATGCGGCAATACCCGCTGGCGTTAGCTTTTGGGTTGAACTCGCCGAAAGCCGCATGCCGGCTGCTTAAAGGTGATCTGATATAAAAAAACCCTCAATGCAATTTTGAGGGTTTTTGTTGTGCGATTTAGGTTTCAAACAAATCCGTTTTTATTTTGGCAGTGGTCCAATCATCATGATCATTTGCCGACCTTCCATTTTTGGCATGTTTTCAACCTTGCCAGAGTCTTTCACATCTTCGGCGACCCGCTCTAGTAATTCCCGCCCCAAATTGAGGTGCGCCATTTCACGTCCGCGAAATCGTAAGGTTATTTTAACTTTATCACCATTGGCCAAAAACTTGTAAACGTTCCGCATTTTAACATCATAATCATTGGTATCAGTACCGGGCCTGAACTTAACCTCTTTAACCTCGATTATTTTTTGTTTTTTACGGGCCTCTGATTCGCGCTTTTGCTGTTCATATTTGAACTTTCCAAAGTCCATGATCTTGCATACCGGCGGGTTCGCGTTGGGGGATATTTCAACAAGGTCCAGGCCAACGGCCTCAGCCATCTCGATACCTCGATTTGGTGATACCAAACCGACGTTCTCGCCTTCGGCGCCAATCAGGCGAATTTCGGGGTTGTTGATCCGTTCATTGATCCGGGGTCCGGTTTCGCGTGACGGAGGCGCGTTGTGAGGTCTGCGGGCTATTTTTTTGTTCCTTCGGTTGTTTGCTGATTTAGAGCGCGACGGTACTCGCCTGCGCCGTTGTTTTCAAGTGTGAACTTTGTTTTTGAATTAATTACAAGACGCATCGGCCTTGACGGCTTCAAGCACTTATCTGTGCAAGTGCTTTGCATGGAAGGTTTGTGAGCTAACTCTGCTCAGAGCTGGAGAGGATTTGGTTGACTTGAAATTTAAGTTCAGATCGACCAACTCGTCCTGAAGGCTTTGACGTCGTATTAACCTCGTTAGCACATCACGGTCGCATCAGGACTTTGGTATAATTTATAAGGACTTGTTCTTCTTATGAAGATATGGTGCAAATTTGTTCTCATCCGTGACAAAAAAATAGGTAGATTGGGTATACTTTTTAAATATAAATTCTATATATAATGTCAGTATGAGTTTATTTATAGATAACGCAATCAGGCTAAACCCCGGCAGCAGGAGACGCGGCGCTTGAACAACATTAAAATTAACGAAACTCATTCTCTTTCAGACACCGCTTATCAGACCTTACGGCAGGCGATCCTATCGGGCGAACTTGCAGCAGGTTTTTTTGCCTCCGATAGAGAGCTTTGTGAGCGGTTTTCTTTTAGCCGCACTCCGGTGCGCGAGGCAGTATTGCGCCTGCGTGATGAGCAATTGGTTGAAGTTCTGCCTCGAAAAGGTATGCGTGTCTGTGCGTTGATGGTCGATGACATGCGTGAAATGAGCATTGTTTTGAAAGCACTAGCTGTTCAGGCGGCTGCACAGATATCTGACAGCGCGCTTAATCCTGAAGATTTATCCGCCATAGAGGACGTTGTGACTCGCATGGAGAAAACGGTTGGTGATGAGGATCGAGGCGTCTGGTTGGAGTCTGAGAAACAATTTCACATGCAGCTTATCCGTCTGTGCGACAATCAGAGGCTGATCGGAATATATGAAAACCTGTTTGGGCTAATGGAACGGGCGCGATATTTTACTTTGTACCTTCGCCAAGCTCCTGTCGAATCAACGAAAGAGTACCGGGAAATTCTGAGCGCTCTTTCTCCGGGGGCAATGGAGCGTCTGGTAAAAGTTTATCGTGCACATTGGGAGCGCAGCTCTGAGGAGATGTTGCAGTTAATCTCCAAGTACACCAAGGGCACCGTCCGGGCAACTTTGGGCATGTGAAGCGCGATGTCAGGGGGTGAGATATGTTCCTCTGCGCACCCCCTCAACGCACCGGCGGGTGAGCCTTATGTTGCTTCAAGAATGCGTTAGATCGCGCCTGGCAATTTTCTTAGGTTGAACGGCCCTCAATAAAATCATTTTGATATGAAAAAACCTTTGTGGGTGGTTTTGATTAAAATTCATTTATGCATTTTTTGCATTTTATTGAGGGCTGCAACTTTTGTCTCATTTTGTTAATCAACTTTAGCTCGAGTAGAGACCCAGCCGCACCTTTGTAATCAATATTGTAATTTTAATTAAGCGGCACAGTTAGCCGACAAATGCTTTCTCAACTACAAACTCGGCTGGATCTGAATTGGCGCCCTCGCGCAGACCATAGTTCTCTAAAATAGATTTTAAATCTGTGTTGAGCCCCATTGATCCGCAGACCATTGCACGATCATGTTCGGCGGTGATTTGAGGCAGGTTGAGATCCTTAAATACCTTACCTTGCTGCAATAAGGTGGTGATACGCCCCATGCACGGGCTGTCCTCGCGGGTTGTGGTCGGGTAATAGATCAATTGGCCATCGATCATATCGCCAATCAACGGGTCGTCCCGCAAACTGCTGATCAAGCTGCGGCCGTATTCTAAATCTGCGAGGTCGCGGCAGGTGTGAGTTAGGATTACTTGGTCATAATCTTCATAGGTTTGGGGTTCACGGATCAGTGATGCAAACGGTGCAATCCCAGTGCCGGTGGCAAAAAACCACAGCCTTTTGCCTGGCAAAAGTGCGTCATGCACCAACGTTCCTACGGGTTTGGGTCGTAAAATTATCTGGTCGCCTTTTTTGATATGCTGCAAGCGGCTGGTCAGAGGGCCATCCTGCACCTTAATCGAATAAAATTCCAGCGTATCGTCCCAAGTGGGCGAAGCAATGGAATAGGCGCGCAGCAGGGGCTTGCCGTCTTGGTTTGATAGGCCAATCATAACAAATTCACCAGCGCGGAACCGAAATGACGCAGGGCGGGTGATGCGAAACGAAAATAAGCTATCGGTCCAATGCGTCACCTCAGTAACTGTCTGCAAATCCGGGCGAACTGTTGGTTTTTTTACAAGCGCTTGCTGTGTGGCGTCTATTTTCGTCATTGTGCTGTGATACGTCATTCAGTGTCGGGAATATCCCGCCCCCTTTAGCGTGAAATTTTACAGAGTGTAAACGTTTTAATGCGCGCGTAACCGCGCCTGATAATCGTATTCTTGCCATTCGTTGGCGCGGAACAGCCATTGCTCTTCTGGCTGTCTGCTGGCCAACTCCGGGCTAATCTCGATTTCGTCAAACCCTGATCTGCGTGCCATTGCGTATTGATCGGCAATCACATGGCCCTTGGCGCGAAGCCTGCCGGTAAAGCCCAAGAGCCGGATCAACCGTGCGAGCGTGAACCCACGGCCATCGGCAAAGCTCGGGAAGTCGATGCGGATCATGCGTAGATGTGGTGGCATGAAAATATGCTCGGGCGCACTATCGGAAGGTATGTCGATGGCCTCGACTTCAATCGAATGGGCAGCGTCTGGGCCAAAGGCTATCGCGCTGGTCCAATCATCTTTAGAAAATCCGCTATCGGTTATTAGGACGGCGTGTGTCATACGTTCGGCCTTTCAGGCTGTTTGGGGGGGCGAGGGCTGTGCAGGCCGCATTCCGTTTTGGTCTGTCCGGGCCATCGCCCCGATCGGGGGTCTTCGCCGGTCGCGACGGGCGACGTACAGGGCAGACAGCCAATTGAGGGATAGCCCTTGTTGACCAGTGGGTGTCGTGGCAATTTATTTTTTGTCAGATACTGATCCACATCGTTCCTGCTCCATTGTGCCAGAGGGTTGATCTTGATTTTGTCTCGGTCCGGATCCATCTCAAACCACGCGACAGTTGCACGGCTGCTTCCCTGAAATCGCTTGCGACCGCTGATCCAACCGTCAAAGCGCCGCAATGCGTGGTTCAGCGGAGCGGTTTTGCGCAAATAACAACAGGCATCGGGATCGCTTTGATGCAATTGTCCCATCGGATCTATGCGCGTGTGTTGATCCGCCTTTGCGCGGATTATTTGTACATTTGTCAGTCCCAGTAGCGCGCTAACCTGCTGTTGGTATCGCAGTGTTTCGGTGAACAGCAGGTCTGTATCGATGAAAAGTACCGGAAGGTCGGCATCCACCTGAGCGACCAAATGCAATAGAACGACGGCCTCGGCGCCAAAACTTGATACCAGGGCCAAGCGTCCGGGTTTGATCAGGCGGTGGGTCATCGCAATTATTGCAAGACTGCTAAGCCTGTGGCTTTGCTTGTTGAGGTCCGCGACCCATTTTCTGCGTTCTTCAGGCTGCATTGACTTGCCTTATGCGGGTTGTTTCCGGATAGAGCGCGGTTTTGAAAGGCGCGAGCCCAACGCGCCGGTAGGTTTGCAAAAACGCCTCAGACCGGTCCGTCCGCAATTCCAGATATGCGGTAACCAGCCGGTCAATTGCCGGTACAATCTCATCGGCCGAAAATCCCGGTCCTGCGCGATCGCCGATTGCCGCGGTCTCGGTTGCGTCACCACCAAGGGTGATTTGATAGTTTTCCACCCCGGCACGGTCCAGACCCAGAATGCCGATATGACCGATGTGATGATGGCCGCAGGCGTTAATACATCCAGAGATTTTGACTTTAAGCACGCCAATATCATGCTCTGCTTTTAGGGTGTCGAAATGCGTGGCAATTTCTTGGGCGATCGGGATGGAACGCGCGGTCGCCAAGGCGCAATAATCCATTCCAGGGCAGGCGATAATGTCTGAGATCAAGCCAATATTTGCCGCAGCCAACCCAGCGCGCTGCAACATCTTATGCACGGTCTCAAGATCACTTTTATGCACATGCGGCAAGATCAGGTTCTGTTCGTGGCTGACGCGCAATTCATCATGGCCATAGTGTTCGGCAATCTCGGCCATCACGCGCATCTGCTCTGCGCTGGCATCCCCCGGAGTCTTGCCAGGTGTTTTCAGGCTGATCGAGACAATGGCGTAGGCGTGGTTACGATGGGGGTGGGTATTGGTGTTGACCCAATCGCGAAAAACGCGGTCCAAACCATAGCGCTGCTCAAAAGCTTTTACCGGGCCGGTCTTGAAGGTCGGTGGGGCAAATCCAGTCCTGATCTGCTCTAGTAGGCGTTGGTCATTACCTTGAAAACTGCCACGCAGTAGTGCAAAGCGCTCTTCTACCAAAGCTCGGATCTTGTCGATGCCGTGCTCGTGAACAGTGATTTTGATCCGCGCTTTGTATTTATTGTCGCGTCGGCCAAGCAGATTCCAGACGCTTACAATGGCTTCAAGATAAGGCAGCAAATCGGCGGGAGTGATGAATTCGCGGATCACCTTGCCAATCATTGGAGTGCGTCCCAAACCGCCGCCAATGATCACTTCAAACCCGACCAAGCCCTGCTTTTTGACCATGCGCAGGCCAATGTCATGCGCGCGGGTCACGGCGCGGTCTCGGGGGCTGCCGGAAAGGGCGATTTTAAATTTGCGCGGCAGAAACTGAAACTCTGGGTGGTCGGTCGACCATTGCCGGATCAGTTCGGCATAGGGACGTGGATCCTCAAGCTCATCGGCGGCAGCACCGGCAAAGTGATCGGCGGTGACGTTTCGAATAGTGTTTCCCGAGGTCTGGATTGCATGCATATCCACATCTCCTAATGCGTCGAGGATATCGGCGACATCAGGCAGCTTGGGCCAGTTGAACTGGATGTTTTGCCGCGTGGTGAAATGGCCATAGCCTTTGTCCCAACGATCGGCAATCATCGCCAACTGGCGCATTTGCCCACCGTTCAGGCTGCCGTAAGGGATTGCCACCCGGAGCATATAGGCGTGAAGCTGCAGATAGAGCCCGTTCATCAACCGCAGGGGTTTGAACTCATCTTCCGTCAACGAACCGTTCAGTCTGCGCTCAATCTGGGCGCGAAACTGTGCGTTGCGCTGGCGGATAAAATCACTATCAAACTGGCTGTATTTATACATTTTCTGCACTTTCTTGCTTGCCGTGAAAGTAATTAGAGGGGCCCGTACGGCGGAATTCCTCGCGGAAGTGCCGTGGCTCTGGCCCAGTCTCTGCGGGGGTGACATCCGCCAGATAAGCGCCGATGATATTCAGGACATCACTGCTGCCAACTGCCAGTCGCGCCTTTGCGGTGGCTTCATCTTGCAGGACCTCGGCCTCGGCGAGGTGACGGCTCCAATTGTTACCCTCTGTCAGGTAAACCACGTCGCCCTCGCGCAGATCATTGGCGGTGACAATTTTATCGATGAACGGTCGGACCATTACGCCAGATCCCTTTGCAAGATGTGTTGCAGAGTTTGCACTGCGTCACGGGGAGGCAACCCGTAAAGGCTGAGGACGGGGCCTTGAAAGGCGTGGGTCTGATGACATTGCGCCAGATCAACGAGTGTTGTCGCAACCACGCGTTCATCTGCGCGAGAGGCATTTTCCACCAGCGTGATCGGTGTTTTGGCGGCGGCACCATGCATCAAAAGACGCCCTTGAATGAAGCGCGCGGCGGTCGTGCTCATATAGAAGGCGGCAATTTCGTTGGGGCGTGCCAAAAGGGTCCAATCGTGATCGGCAAAGCCTTTGATATCCTGGCCTGACAAGAACCGCACGTCTGTATTGCGGTGCCGTTTGGTCAGGCTTTGGCCGATACTGGCAACTGCGGCCGAGGCGGCGGTGATGCCGGGGACAATAGACCATGCAATCTCCTGCGCATCACAGGCGTCCAGTTCTTCGTCCAGCCGACCGAAAAGGGTTGGGTCACCACCCTTTAAGCGCACCACCTGCGCACCTTTTAGGGCATGAACGCAGAGCAATGCATTGATATCATCCTGTGATGTCGCGGGGCCAAAGCCAATTTTACCAACCTCAATGATATGGGCTTCGCGGCGGGCCAGTTCAAGAATTTCTGGCGCAACCAAACGGTCGTGCAAGATTACATCTGCCCGGTCCAAAAGCCTGCGCGCGCGCAGTGTCAACAGATCAGGATCCCCGGGGCCGGCGCCGACAAAGGCGACATGGCCTTTGCGAGGTGTCTTTGACAGATGCATAAGCAGCAAGTCAGATAGGGCTGTTTTTACGGCCCGTGGACCGGATTTTGCAAAGGCTTGAGGGCCGGCGCGAAAGTAAAAATCAGACCAGAAATCGCGGCGCCCCCTCCCATATGGTAACGCTCTGGCCTGATCGCGAAAAGCTTTGCCAATTCGGGCTAAAATGCCAAGGTTTGTCGGAAGCTGAGCCTCGATATCGGCTTTGATCGCCCGCGCCAGAACCGGGGCTGCGCCCTCGGTGCCGATGGCCACAGTGACAGGATCGCGATCAACTATGGCGGGGGTGATGAATTGGCTCTCGGCCAGATTGTCGACTATATTTATCAAAGCGCCCGCGGCCTCTGCGATCTTGGCGACGCGGGCGTCTTCCGCCGCATTCTCATTGGCTGCGTAAAACAAGACCGCCCCGGTCACATCGCCAGCACCCAAGGCGCGCGGCACCAGTTGTAAGCGGTCTTGCGCTGCCCATGCTTTGATCTCGTCACAGGCTTCGGCGGCAAAAGTCACGATTTTTGCTTCAGTCTTCATCAGAAGACGTAGTTTTGCAATTGCTGCCTCACCGCCGCCTGAAAGGACGATTTTACGGTTTTGAACAGCAATGAAAATTGGAAAATGTTGCATCGCGACTTCCTATGACCTGTATTTACAGTTGAAATATAGAATTATTTTCTGCTAAAATACTATATGAGAAGTTAAATAAGAACATTTGTTCTTTATCAAGGTATTTTTGATAGAGCTGTTCTAATAGAGTTAAAGGATTAAAGATGTCGGTTCTTCCAGATGAAATAGACCGGAAAATTCTTGCAGAGCTGCAGCGTGATGCCAGCCAGTCATTAGATGAAATTGCACGGAAAGTGGGGTCTTCTAAGACGCCGGTTTGGAATCGTATTCGCAAATTACGCGAGGCTGGGATCATTGGTCAGCAGACGGTTGTGCTAAATGCCGAGGCCCTGGGCTTTGAGGCCTGCTTTTTCGTGCTCATTCGAACCAGTGAACATGAGGCGGGTTGGCAGGAGGCGTTTTTACAGGCGTTGCTGTCTCGTGCAGAGGTGCAGGAGGCACACAGACTGGCGGGAGATGTCGATTATATCCTAAAAGTCAGGGTGAAAAACGCCCGGGCCTATGACGCGTTCTATCAGGCGTTGATCTCAGAGGTGCGGGTGCATAATGTGACGGCCTTGTTGTCAATGGAAGAGATCAAATCGACCACCAATCTGCCGTTGTAGGGCAATACCTGTACGTCGCGGAGCTTCAGCAATTTATCATCAGGCGTTCGAGCCCGTGAAAATGATACAGGTTGGCATAGCGTGGTGGTTCGGCCAAGCGCAATGTCGGGCAGCGCTCAAACAAAATTGGCAGCGCTATTTGCAGCTCTAGCCGCGCCAGCGCTGCGCCAACGCAAAAGTGAATGCCGCCTCCAAAGGCGGTGTTCACCTTCCGGTTGCGCTGCGGGTTAAATACGTCGGGATCGGCCCAGACCGCCGGGTCACGATTGGCCGCCGCCAGCATCAATGCGACCTGATCGCCGCGTTTGAACTTATAGTCAAACACGGTCACATCCTCATAGGCGTAGCGGGTGAACAATTGTAGCGGCGGATCAAACCGCAGAATTTCTTCGACTGTGTCGGCTATGGCATTTGGGGCCAGAGCTGTGCGCGGGGTTTCACTTTCGAGCAGTACTTTGACACCGTTGCCAAGGCTGTGCACCGTGGCTTCATGCCCAGCGTTTAACAGCAGTATGCACGTGGTAATCAATTCGTCGATCGACAGCTTTTCACCATTTTCTTCTGCGGCAATCAGATGGGTGATCAGATCATCCTGCGGTTGCGACCGTCGGGCTTTGATATAGCCGCGCATGAAGGCTACGAAGTCCTGTGCCGCGCAAACTGCACGGGTTTCAATTTCGGTATCCCGGCGCGCTTGATACATCGCCACCATCGCGTTCGACCATGCGAGCAACTGAGCGGCCATATTGTCCGGGACGCCAAGCAGACGCGCGATAACAATTACGGGCAGCTTATTACCGAACTGTGCAATCAGATCACATGGTTCGGTTAGCTTTCCTGATGCGATTGGTGCGGCTGTCAGAAATTCGTGACATAACTGCGTGATCTCAGGCGACAGTTCCCGTATCCGCCGCGAAGTGAACGCCCGCAGGACCAAGCCGCGCAGGCGGGTATGGCGGGGCGGTTCCAGTTCCAGCATCGAGTGGGCCTCGACCGCATAGAAAGGCGCCAGAACCGCGGGGGGGGGAACCTGCATTTCGACAGGAATTTCACGCCCGAACCTCCGATCTTTCAACAGCATGGAAACCGCCCTATGGGAAAAGGCGGCGGGCATCTGATAATCTTCCCAAAAGGAGATGTCGCCGTGTTGTTGGGCCTCGCGATAAAACCCGTAGGGGTTCTGTACAAAGGCAGGGTCTGTCGGGGATTGTGAAAGCGATGCCATGTGACCGTCTGAAAGAAATTGAGGTCTGGTCAATTGATCCGCTCCGCGTCTAGATTGCAAGCGATGAAAGCAAAATTTGCATATCGCGGGTGGATCACGGCCACGTTCTTTCTGTCTTTGGCGGTTTTTTCCTACGTGATCTATGTGGCTTCATACGGTCAGGCTCTGGACCGTCTGGCGCGGAGTGGTGAGGCCGATGTGACCCTTGCTGCGGATCGGTTGCAAAGCCAATTGCAACGTTATCAAGAAATGGTTGTCCTGCTCAGCGATCACCCCGCGTTGAATATCTTGGCGCAAACCGATCAAAAAAACCATGCCACTGCAGATGCGCTTTTGCTAGAGGCAGCTGATAAAACGGCGGCGCTGACACTATTCTTTGCGGATGCTCAGGGCCGGGTTTTGGCCTCGGCCCATGGTAAATATCCAGATGATCTGACCCGGCAAGGTTATTTCCGCCGGGCCATGAACGGAGCGCTGGGCAAGCAGCATGGCAGCGATGACGTTTTTAAAAAGCGCGCGTTCTATTTTGCTGCGCCATCGTTTGGAAATACCCGGCAAGTGCAGGGCGCGCTTGTGGTGGTTGTCGATATCGAACGGCTTGAAACCGATTGGCGTGGTAGGGGGCCCGCGGTTTTTTTTAGTGACGATAAAGGCGAGGTGTTCATAAGCAACCGATCTGAACTGCTGTCGTTAAACCAGACCTTGGGCAGATCAGAGGCGGCTGGCTCATGGTCCGCGTCGATCACGTCTGTCGGCCTGCATGAAGTTTGGAAATTGGATTTGGGCCCTTATTTGCCCCGTCAGGCGTTGCATCTGACGCAATCATTGCCGACGATAGGTATGACTGCAGAGGCCTTGATCGACGTGGCACCCGCCCTGAGGCTGGCAGGATTGCAGGCGATGATGATGACCGCTGCAGTGTTTATCATCGTGGCACTTTTGTTTTTTACGACTGAACGGCGTCGCAGTTTATCGATGGCCAACATCACCTTGGAGCGGCGTGTAAGCGAGCGCACCCAAGCGCTTTCAGACATAAATCGGCAATTGCGGCGGGAAATATCGGAACGTCAAGACGCGGAGGCGGCGTTACAACAAGCGCAGACGGATTTGGTTCAGGCAGAAAAGCTGACTGCATTGGGTAAGCTAAGCGCTGGTATCAGCCATGAATTGAATCAGCCCCTTATGGCGATTCAACAGTTTGCCGCCAATGGCGCAGAATTTCTTGAGCGCGATAGGCCGGGCAAAGCGGCTGATAATTTGACGCGGATTGCCGAACTTGCGCATCGTATGGGGCGGATTATTAAAAACCTGCGGGCCTTTGTGCGCAATGAAAGTGAACCGATGAGCCGTGTGGATATTGTCGCTGTCATCGATGGGGCGCTGGAGCTCTCGACCGCGCGCCTCAAGCGCTCAGGCATTGTTGTGCGATGGCACGCGCCGCAAGCCCCCGTTTGGGTGCAGGGCGGCGACGTGCGTCTGGGGCAGGTTATGGCTAATCTTTTCGGCAATGCGATCGATGCGATGGCGGGACAGAAACAAGGAGCGCTTGAGGTGACCCTGGTCAAAGCCCCTGATTATGTATCGATTACCGTTGCGGATACGGGTCCGGGGATTGCACGGCCCGAAAAAATGTTTGATCCGTTTTATTCCACCAAAGAGGTTGGCAGCGATGAAGGGATGGGCCTAGGTCTGTCAATTTCTTATGGTCTTTTGCAAAGCTTTGGCGGTAAGATTGTCGGCCGCAACCGTCCGGGTCGCGGCGCTGAATTTATAATAGAATTGGTTCACGCTCCGGTGGAGGGCATTGAATAATGCGTCAGGTTTTGGTGATTGATGACGACCGGGCTGTGCGCGACGCATTGGTCCAAACCTTGGAACTGGCCGACTGCAGGGTGATCAGCACAGGGTCTTTTGTTGCAGCAAAAGACTATATATCGCCTGATTTTGAGGGTATTATTCTGTCCGATATCAGGATGCCGGGCCGTGATGGCTTTCATGTTTTGAACTATAGTCGTGAGGTTGATCACGATCTGCCGGTGGTGTTGCTGACTGGCGAGGGCGATATCCCAATGGCTGTTTCGGCAATGGCGCAGGGGGCCTTCAGCTTTTTAGAAAAACCCTGTGATTCGAAAGATCTTATGCGGGTGTTAGAGCGGGCCCTGCGGGCGCGGGCAACCGTGCTTGAAAATCGTCGGCTCAAAACTCTGGCTACAGTTGGTGATCCTGCCGCGCGGCTGATTTTTGGCCGCTCGACGCTGGCTGAGGCGCTGCGTCATGAGGTCCGCGCCGCGGCCCGATTGGAGACCGCTGTGCTGGTCAAAGGCGCGCCGGGCACTGGTATTGCCAAGATTGCTGAGGTGTTGCATCTGTGTTCTGCGCGCGCCAAGGGAGCGTTCCACAAACGCTCGGCGTCCGGTCTTGAACGCGACGCTCTGCAACGCGAATGGCAGGCCTGCCATGGTGGCAGCCTGTTTCTTGATGAGATCACGGCCTTATCCGAGGATGCTCAAATGGCGCTGCTTGATCTGCTGGAGGCCGGATCCGAGACCCGTTTGCTTGCCGGATGTGTCACCCGCGATCCCTTGGCAAGGACGCAGTCGCCGGCGCTAAACAATGATCTGTTCTACCGGCTTGAGGTGGTGCAAGTGCGCATTCCAAGCCTTTCAGAACGAACCGAGGATATTCCAGTCTTGTTTCAACGTTATGTGACGCAGGCCTGTGAGCAGGCGGGCGTTGCCGAGCCGGAAATGTCTGCTGATTTCATGGCAGAACTGATGGCGCGCGACTGGCCAGGTAATGCCCACGCCTTGATGAGTGCGGCGATGCGCTTTGCTTTGGGATTGACCAACCCACAGGATGTGGGTGGCGATTTTGGGTTGACCGAACAGATGGCCCAAATCGAGAGGTCGCTGTTGGTAGCAGCGTTGCGAAAAACTAAGGGCCGGGCCTCGTTGACGGCGGAACAACTAAAAGTACCCCGCAAAACTTTTTATGACAGGCTGGCTCGCTATGGTTTGAAAGCCGAAGAATTTCGTGAATAGATTTTTAGTCTGTGATGGCTAGAAATCGCAATGTGTTTTGTATCTTGCCAGAGTGCCTGCAGAATGATTTTTTGTGGCTTTCCGGTTTCATTGAGGCGGATTCACGGCAAGAGGGTCGCCGTGAACCAGTAGTTGATTTGTCGCTCGTTTTTCGATGTGCAACCTCATCCGCGGGTAGTTTTTATGCTCCAAAATACGTGATAATTTTAGTGTTTATGTTTCTGATCCCGGAGTTGGATAATTGCCCACCGTTCTGGCAGCTTGAATGGCGGCATCAACGTCAAATTCAGGCATCATCAAAAGCTTATCCCAACCGCCTGATTGCATCATAATGTCCCTGACACCGGCGGCAACTTCGATTGATGAAATTTCAACAGTTGCGAAAACATCATATTCTCCCATAAGATACATGACATCGCCAAGGGTTGCATCAACTTTTGCAAACATGTCTTTAACGGCTTCGACGCGTTTCGCATAGCTGCTATCCAACATCCCCGACAGCCCTTGTTGACTGTATTTTCCCATATAGACCACTTTCATAATATTCTCCCTTTTAATGTTTTTAAGCGTGCTCTCATATCATATGTTATAAGACAAACGGGTCAATTAATCTTCTGATTTATCCAGTCGTTTTAAGTGGATGAATACATTTTATTACTTTGCGATGACTAATCTTGCATGGACTTTAGCAAAACTGAATCTTTTCTGGTTTATCTAGGTAGGAATATTTGATGCCGCCAGGTTGTGAGACAGATGATTGGTCATTAAAAACACCCGCGAAATCTGACGTTGGTTTAAAAACTAGGCTCCAAAGAGGATACGCTTTGGGCTTTGATAGTGAATTGGTTGATTTGCTTGATAGGCTAAAGCATGTGGGACAACCCGTCGGTTATTGAGCCCGCCATGGTCGAATGTCTTCTGCAACAATTGTGGGGTTTCCCTTTCGGACCCTGCTAGAGCATGGGTTTTAAGTTTGTAAACATAAATTGAGGGCTTGCAGTAATAATTGCTTCGGTTAAATTTTTATGAGAGGTTCTCTGCGCAGCAACTAACATGAATGACCGCGAAAGCCGCCAATTTTTTGTGGCAAAGGCGGCTGGCACATAGTTTATGGTTTTGAACTTCACCAGACACTCTTGATACATCTTATATCAATTAGCCTAATGGGATTATCTTCAATCAGGTCGAGTTTGTGTTGGACGGTTGAGAGAGTTTGATGTTCATTGCCAAAGCAAACCTTGTTCTTCTTTGGCTTAGCTGCGATTTGGAATGCGCAGATTGGTTGATCAAGCCAGAGAGTAAAAATAATGCGTGCCGCGCACAAAATTCAGGCGGAGGCTGCTTTTGTTAAAAGGGAAATAAAATGTCCGAAGTAAAAAATATTCATGCACCCGTTGGTTCCATAGACAGGTTTTCGCGACAAATTTTCCAAAATGCCGGGGTTGATTCACGCAGTTCTGATGCAGCGACGCGGGCGATGTTACATGGCTCGATACATGGTGTGGACAGTCATGGTATCCGGTTGCTTGCCCATTATGTTAAGGCGTTTCAAGGTGGGCGGCTCAATAAACAACCAAAGATAACGATTACCCAAAAACGCAGCGGAACGACGGTTTTAGACGCGGATAATGCCCATGGGGCTGTTGGTGCTTTTGCGGCGATAGAACACGCGATTGGCAATGCTCAGGTGGCAGGAATCGCCGCAGTTGCTATTCAGAATACATCGCACTTCGGGCCTGCCGGTGCATTTTCGAAGGCTGCCGCAGATGCAGGAATGATTGCCTTGGTCTTTGGCAATTCGGATGGTTTTGTACGTTTGTTTGATGGGGCTGAACCTTTCCATGGGACCAACCCGATTTCGGTTGCGGTACCTTCGGGCCAAGGTAATCCTTGGCTGTTGGATATGGCCACCAGTTCAGTCCCGTTTAATCGGGTTGAACTGCATCAGTCCCTGCAGCGCGATTTGCCCAGGGGGGTCGCATCAGACAGCGACGGCGGAGATACCACTGACCCGTTTTGTGCCGAAATGCTGGCACCATTGGGTGGCTCTGACTTTGGCTTCAAGGGCGCAGCTTTGGGTGGTGTTGCCGAAATATTTTCTGCCGTTTTAACAGGTATGAAACTGAGCCCCGACATTGCGCCGATGGCTGGACCCGACTTTCTGCGTGCCCGCGAGATGGGCGCGTTCGTGATTGTGATGGATCCTGTGGCCTTTGTTGCGGCACCTTTGGTAGAAGCGGGTATGACACGCTATCTTGCTCTTTTGCGAGGTTCAAAACCGCGAGCCGGCCAATCCGTTATGGCGCCGGGTGATAGAGAATGGGCAAGAGCAGCCCATAGACAGGTTAAAGGCATTCCTTTGGACCCTATTACCGTCACGAATTTTTCCCAGTTGGCTGAAGACTATAAAGTGAAACTTCCATGGCATACTGGCCCTTCCTGAACGAAAACAGGGGCAATTTGCCCAAAACCTAAGGAAACTTTCAATGTCTGCACGCGTTGTTCGGCCATGCGTATGCGCCGATGGATTTTGGATTGCTTCCCACGACAGTTCGCTGGCAATAATAAGATTGGCAACTCGTGCCCAGCCGTTTGGCATTTGCGCAGATGCAACGGGACGCCAGTAAATTCAAGCGTAAATTGTCCTAGGAGCGTTTACCAAGATTTATGGGGCGATGTTGCACCACAGTAGCAAACTGATTAGCTGGCGACAAATTAAGTATTGTGTTTTACTAGATCTCCAAGACGAAACAATGTCTTGTGATGAAGCATTGTTTAGAGGAAAAATATGTCTTTAGAATCTGATCTCACGGGTCGAAGTGGCGGTGTATGCGAGCTTTGCGGTATGAAAAATGCCCGGACCGCATGCGATGTTCCGCCCGAAGCTGATGGCTCTGCTGAGATGGCTGTTTTGCTCTGTCGGACTTGTCTTAAGGGGGTTACAGGTGTCATTGAGGATGCACCACATTGGCGGTGTCTGAGTGAGGCGGTTTGGAGCACCTATGCCCCCGTCCAAGTGACTGCATACCGTCTGTTGCAGCGTTTGTCAGAGCAACATTGGGCGCGTGATATCTTGGAAATCCTTTACCTTGAGCCGGCTGTACTAACATGGGCTAAAAAAAGCCTAACAGCAAATGTGTCTGAAATTATTCACCGCGACTCAAATGGCGTGTTACTGGCAGCTGGTGATACGGTGACGCTGATTAAAGACCTGCCAGTCAAGGGGGGTGGTTTTACTGCGAAGCGGGGAACCTCGGTCCGGAGGATATCGCTTGTCGAAGACAACGAACACCAAATTGAGGGTCGTGTGAACGGGCAGAAAATCATAATTCTGACTGAGTTTACCAAATTATCCAGTTAATACAGATCATGGTTATACGTGGTATCTAAAAAGACTGGGTATTGATTGCAGCTAGAGCAGGCTGTTTAAGCCAAGATTTTACAGTTTATCTTCGCGGTTGATTTTATGGCTGGCGTTAGGTCAGGTTCACTTGCACAATAAGGCCCCGACCGATGTGCCCGCAGAAATGACGTTTCCAAACTTCTGCGCCAAACCTCATTGAGTAATAGCTTATAGCTGCCGATTATTACCCTTTGCGTTGAGGTCTGCTCACAACAGGCTGAACCCTTTCAATTGTATGATTTAAACAGTGTTGTTTTTCGAGCACTATCGATCGTTATATTATGATCGATTACGCTTTTGGCTGGATGAACCAAGTCTGATCATGGCGGTCAACAACCCTCAAAATAATTGAGACGCCATATTCAACCCTTGCTGAAAAATATCATGAGAAGGTTCACATGATATACAACCAAAGAGGTATCATAAGTTTATTTACTCACCTTTAAAAGGATATGGCCCCTTTTTAAGGAAAATTTTTTCTGTTTATTAAAAAGGGAAAGTTTTGGCTTGGTGCTTAAAAGGTCTATTTTGAATAGTTCAGCCTTTAGATTTTGATATGGGGGCTGTAAATGGGATGTTTACAACTTATAATGGTGGTGTCGGTTCATATAGGCTATTGGGGTAGTTATTATAGTCTTCATCCAGACTTACGATGTACCACGCAAAATACTATAGCAGGAGCCTATTATAATTCTGGGCGGCGCGTCAGTGTTTATGCTGCCCGTAAAGTTGCGATGGGAGATGGCTTTCTCGAAATTGGACTTTCCAGCGGCTACGGTGATGAAGCGGTACCAATGTTGCGATATCGAAAAGGAAATATCTTTATTGTGCCTGCTTATCAGGGCTCGAAAAAGAAAAAAGTTTATGGATTATTTCTGGGGTGGCAATTTTGAAAATACATAATATTAAATCATTATTTTTTTGTTTTTTTAAGTTAAATATAAATATAAAAAAGACTTTAAGCTGATCTCAACTAAATATTTCAAAATTATATCAAGTGAAGTTTAAATAAAAAATTATTTATAAATTCTATATTAATTGATAGTATGAAATGATCGAAGATACTCTTGAAGTGATCTGTCAAGGGCGCTTATTTTTTAAATTATACTTGCTCAGTCTCCAATATTTAAATTTTTACCTTAAAGCTAGTATGGTTGCTTTCGGTAAAGTACACAGGGCACTTTATCTCATTTTTAACATATTTTTCATTGAGTTCACCCTTTCAAGGTCAGTTCGGACTGTCGCATATTTTCATTTTACTGAGCATTTGACGGACCGGGGCTATGTCTTCTCCGGATCGGACACTCATTTAAGATAGATTGCAAAATAAAGGCCCAAACAGGTTTTTGAGACGCCAACACATCTTCGGATATAACTTTTGTAGGCTAATTTTTGCTACCCGCATTGGCCGTGGTGTTGATCGCTCTGTGGTCAGCTCAGAAGCCCCTTCGGAGAGATTAAATGGTCACGCGTTGCCCCGTTATCGCAGAGAGATTTAAATGGGATCGCCCTTCACTGTTTCGGGGTTGGCGTCACAACCTTTTGTGGCACTTTTTCGTTTAGATTTGAGATGGGCATCCGCGGTGAAAAATGGTAGACTTCATCGTAAACTTTTAACAAAATGTCGCATCAACATTGTCAAAAATCGGAAATGCCGGTGGAGGTTAATGCTCAGAAATTGTGACCTTCTATGGTGGCTATTACCAGCCTAGCTGATCACTTGAAAAACGGAGGACACTTTGGCCGACAAGATAATTTTGCTCATTGGGACCTATGATACAAAGAACGACGAGTTGGACTACATGGCCGACCGTATACGGTCTTTGGGTGGTGACGTGACCACGCTGGATGTGAGCGTTCTTGGTGATCCTAGACGCCCGACGGATTATTCAAAGCACCATGTTGCACAAGCTGGTGGCCATTCGGTACAATCGGCAATCGATAGCGGGAGCGAACATCTTGCGATGAACATGATGTCAGACGGAGCCTGTGTGCTGTCCAAGCGTTTGGTCTCCAACGGATCTATCGATGGGGTACTTATCCTCGGGGGGACGATGGGCACAGATTTGGCACTGGATGTTTGCCAAGCCTTGCCGATTGGGATACCCAAATATGTGGTATCGACCGTTGCATTCTCACCTATCATCCCGGCCGAGCGCTTGGCATGCGACATTCAAATGATTCTGTGGGCTGGGGGGCTGTACGGACTTAACTCGGTGTGCAAAGCCTCTCTCAGTCAGGCCGCGGGTGCTGTTTTGGGCGCAGCTCGTGCGGTAGAGCCACCCCAAACTGACCGTCCGCTTGTTGGGATAACCTCGTTGGGGACCTCTTGCTTGCGCTATGTCAAATCGCTGAAACCCGCGCTCGAGGCACAGGGCTATGAGGTTGCGATATTTCATGCAATGGGAATGGGTGGTATGGCTTTTGAGCATATTGCATCGCAAAAGGGCTTTGTTTGTGTCATGGATTTTGCCGGCTGCGAGCTGGGCAATTTACTAGCAGGTTCGCTTGTTCAGGCGGGTCAAGACCGGTTTCTAAGAGCAGGTCGTGCTGGAATTCCGCAAATTGTGGCACCGGGCTGTATGGATTTAATTGATTTTGCGGGGTGGCAGGAAATTCCGGATAAATTCTCTGACCGGCCCATCCACTATCATAATAAATTAATCAAAAATACCTTCTTTACCGCTGATGAACGACGCGAAATCGCGCGGGAGTTAAACAAACGACTGGCTGCAAGTCCTGCACCCACGCATCTGATCATTCCAAACCAGGGGATCGAAGAATGGGACCGTCCCGGAGGAGATTGCCATGATCCCGAGGGGCTGGCGGCGTTTTTGGATGAATTGCGTAAATC
>ERZ802830.55-NODE-55-length-93911-cov-15.1331_pt1 | contig 93911 bp, 89 predicted proteins | sample MGYA00345654_ERZ802830 | MGnify/ENA primary metagenome ERZ802830 (study PRJEB30503, sample SAMEA104212375) | marine metagenome | biome: Westerlies Biome; feature: [SRF] surface water layer (ENVO:00010504) within the epipelagic zone...; material: water (ENVO:00002006)...
CACGCCACACCAACCATTTATCGACAAAATTCAGCCGTTCGTCTGAGAGCTCTCTTCGTCCGCACCTAAATCATATCCAATTACACTGGCAAGGACGTTGCGTTGTGCCTAGGGAGGGTTGCGCTTAATCCAGTTATAAGACTTAAAGGATCATTGCCCCTGGATTTCTCGATTTCTGCTTGGCTGGCTCGCTTATCGGCCTTTATTAGGCTACTGCAGCCGTACTTCTCGCTTAGACCAATCTCCAGTAAAGTTCTTGGCTTGGTTATGCAAAAAAATTATGTTGATGCGAACACGAGTTGCTTTGATTGCAAGCTTTGCCGCGGTTGGGGAATAAAATGCCTGTAGATATTCATCCCAGTGCCCAAGAGGTTTTGGACGGCGACGCGCAGATTCGCGAGCGCTACGGTGTTGTGGTTACCCGGGCTCTGGAGGGTGATTGCGAGTTGAACCTCGTAGTGGATCAGGGTTGGATCAACGCGGCAGGCTACACGCATGGCAGCGTGGCTTATGCGGTGATGGACAGTGCTTGCGCTTATGCCAGTGCGTCGTTGCAAAAGCTTGCAGTCACGGTAAATGGCAATGTCACTTATACTCGCGGGACTCAGGAGGGTGCGAGGTTGAGTGTGAGCGCCCAGTTGCTCAGTCAAAGCAAACGGGTGATGACGTTTAATGCGCAGATTGTTGACGAGCGTGAGCGTTTGATCGCCCACGGTTCTTTTGTTTTTCAAATCATAGGGGATCGTTAATGCAATCTCGCGATATAGAATCGATATCTCGCTGGCGTTCACCCATGATGCTGCTAGTGCTGATGTCTATTGCTATGCCGATTGCGTTTAACGCCTGGTCAGCGTTGCTGAATAATTTTGTAGTGGAGCGTGCCGCATTCACCGGCATAGAAATAGGTATTCTGCAAAGTTTGCGCGAGGTCCCGGGGTTCTTGGCGTTTACTACGGTTTTCGTGCTGTTGGCGTTGCGAGAACAGACCTTCGCAGTGTTCTCGTTGGCCCTGCTGGGTGTAGGTGTTGCCGCTACCGGATTTTTTCCTTCTGAATACGGTCTGTATTTTACGACCGTACTTATGAGCATTGGCTTTCATTACTTTGAAGCGACCAAGCAGTCGCTAAGCTTACAGTGGTTGTCCAAAGCTGAAGCACCTGCCGTGCTTGGAAAGTTGATCGCTGTGGGCTCAATTACCTCGCTCGTCGTCTACTCCATCATGTGGGGACTGTTAGAAATATTCGAGCTCGATTATGTCTGGAATTTCTTGCTGGCCGGAGGCCTTTGTGCCGCCTTGGCCTTGGTGATGTGGTTGGGATTTCCGCATTTTCCAGCAAAAACCACTCAGCATAAGACGCTCATATTGCGCAAGCGCTACTGGCTTTACTATGTGCTGACGTTTCTTTCTGGTGCAAGGCGACAGATATTTGTCGTCTTCGCAGCGTTCCTGATGGTGGAAAAATTTGGTTACAGCGCGTCGCAAGTGACATTGTTGTTTTTGATCAACTACATTTTTAATTGGTTTTTTGCCGAACGCATTGGGCGCTTGATTAGTCGCATTGGAGAGCGCAATGCGCTCACCGTTGAATATTTAGGGCTGATTTTTGTTTTCGTGGCCTATGGTCTGGTTGAAAACGCGACTCTTGCGGCGGCGCTGTATGTGCTAGACCACATGTTTTTTGCTATGGCGATTGCAATCAGTACCTACTTCCAAAAGATTGCGGACCCTAAGGATATGGCCAGTAGTGCTGGCGTGTCGTTTACCATTAGTCATATCGCCGCGATTGTTATCCCAGCCGCACTGGGCTTAGTGTGGATTTCCTCTCCATCCTTGGTCTTTTACTGTGGGGCGGCGTTTGCGCTGATGTCTTTGGTGGCGTCGCAGTTTATCCCGCGCGACCCTGAGCCAGGCAATGAAACGACTCGATCTCAGAGCCGTGGTGATTCAGCGCCTGTAACCATTTAGTGCGTTGTCCCTGCGGTCGAATTCTGCTAACGAACACAGTGCTGGGCTTAACAGATATTAACGGCTAGGCCTTTTGGGTTCATTTAGCGAGCACCTCTAACAACTTCGCTGCGGATGCGTCCATGCCTTGCTTAATGAAAGGTTCTACCGCCGCAGGTTCTACCGCTGTCCGCCAAGTGAGCAGGGTACCTTCCGGAGCGGCGCTGAGTGCCATGCTCGCGCGATGGCTGGCTAGGGGCGGTGTCGACTCAATCACGCCATAGCTGATGGTGTGCGTGTCATGGTCTACGCTGAAAATTTGCTCGGCTAAGTCGCCGGCGCCGTCCATTTTAAAGCGTCGGACTTGACCGTCGAAGTCGCAAGAGGCTACGCCAGCAACCCAGTCTATGCGGCCTGGGTCACTAATGATTTGCCAAACATCGGTAACTGCATGAGGCAGTTTATATTCTAATTCTATCGCCATAGCGCTCTCCTCTTGCCCTAGATCATAGCGAGTCTGGCCTTTCCGGGTAAAGCGCATGTTATGGTGGACCGATTGAGGGATTGTCCGGGGGGATGGATGCAAGGCCCGTTAAATCACATTCGAGTATTGGACTTAACCATTGCGCGGGCAGGCCCGACCGCGGTGCGTTTGCTTGCGGATTGGGGCGCAGACGTGATCAAAGTAGAACCGCCGCCGCGTAAGGATGCGCAAGGTAACTCCGTAACCGGCAGTCGGCATGGCTCGGACGAGCAAAATCTGCACCGTAACAAACGCTCTGTAGCTATTGATTTAAAGAGCGAGGCCGGTCAAAAGTTGTTCCAGCGTTTGGCGATCGACGCGGATGTGGTGGTGGAAAATTTTCGCAGCGATGTGAAATTTCGTTTGGGAGTCGACTACGATACTTTGCGTGCCATCAATCCAAAGCTTATCTACGCCAGTATTTCTGGTTTCGGTCAGGATGGCCCCTATCGCAGCCGCCCCGGTGTCGATCAGATTATTCAAGGTATGAGTGGTCTGATGTCTGTTACGGGTGCGCCCGGTATGGGGCCTATGCGCGTTGGGGTGGCGATTTCTGACACTTCTGCAGGGATGTTCCTCGGCCAAGGCATTTTGCTTGCGCTGTTGCATCGTGAACGCACTGGGGAGGGGCAGTGGGTGCATACTTCATTGTTGGAAGCCATGCTGAGTAAGTTAGATTTTCAGGGTGCTCGCTATACGATGGATGGTGAGGTGCCAACTCAACAGGGCAATGATCACCCTACTCAAGTGCCTATGGGCACTTTTGAAGCTCAGGATGGCTATGTCAATATTGCGGCGTTTGGCAGCCATATGTGGCAGCGCTTCTGTGATGCGCTGGGTGCCGAGGCGTTATTTGAGCATCCGGATTACCAACGCGTGAGCGAGCGTGTGGGTAAGCGCGAACAGATTAAAGAAGATATGAATCGAATAACCCGCACATTCACGGTTGCGGATCTTGTGCTTCGTTTAAATGATGCCGGGGTGCCCTGTGGGCCGATCAATGATATTGGTCAAGCGTTTGAAGACCCTCAGGTGCAGCATCTTACTATGGCTAAACCCGCTGAGCATCCGCAACTCGGCGATGTAAATCTGGTTCGTTCGCCGATTAATTTGTCCGGCTTCCCGCACCCTTCTAGGTTTCATTGCGCCGCACCAGATGCCGGCGCTGACGGTGTGGACGTGCTTGCCGAATTGGGCCTTGGCGCTGATGAGATTCGGGCTCTGCAAGCTCTGGGGGTCATTGCCTGATGCGGCTTAAGGAAACGCTCGGTTACGCTGTAGGCGATCTCGGTATCAACCTCTATTTCATTTCTGTCATGACCTACCTGTTGCTGTTTTATACGGACGTTATGGGTTTGTCGGCAGTCGCGGCGGCGGGTGTGATCGCTTTAGCGCGTGTTGTAGACGCAGTAACAGACCCTCTCATGGGGATGCTCGCTGAACGTACGCGCACTCGATTTGGTCGTTTTCGACCCTGGCTCATTCTGGGTGCCTTGCCGCTCGCCGCGATAACTGTGCTGACGTTCACGGTGCCGGATCTGGACGACACCGGGAAGCTGTGGTGGGCCTATACCACCTACTTACTGTTCGGGGTTTTGTATACCGTGGTGACCATTCCTTACTCGGCGTTGACGGCATCGCTGACTGACGACTACGGCGCACGAACCCAGCTATCGACTTGGCGCATGGGCTGTGCGTTCTCCGGCGCGTTTATCGTGTCGGTGGGAACGCCAGAGTTTGTGCAGCTTTTTGACGACCAAGCCGCGGGATACCAAGCGCTCATGTTGGTGTTTGGGGTTATTGCAACGGGATTGTTACTCATTACTTATCGCACGACTGAGGAGCGCGTAACACCGCCGTTAGGACAAAAGCTAGCATTTAGTCAAAGTGTTCGAGCGGTATTTCTAAATCCACCGTTACTGGTCGTCATAGGTATTTTTTGCTGCGGCATGCTCAGCTTTACCATTCGGCAGACGCTCACAGCGTATTACTTCATTTATTACTTAGAGCGTCCCGATCTTATTTCTGTGTTTTTTGCGTCGACTCTTTTTGTCATGTTGGCGGGCTTGGTGTCCGTGCCGTTCTTGGCCGAACGCTATGGAAAATCGGGTGCGTTGGTTTTGGGCGCAGTGCTGACGATTATCGCCTGTTTGGGTTTTTATATTACGGCCCCCGAAGCCATGGGCTGGGTATTTTTTTGGGGTTGCTTGATCGCGCTGGGAGGCACGCCGGTCGCGGTATTGGGCTGGGCGATGATCCCAGACACCGTTGAATATGCGCAGTGGAAGCATGGTGTTCGGGCTGACGGTTCGATTTATTCTATGGCGAGCTTCTTTCAAAAACTCGCTAAAGCGTTAGGTGGCGCTGGGGTGGCTCTAGGCTTGGGCGCCGCCGGCTACATTGCGAAAGAGGCGCAAACCCCAGAGACGTTGGCGCGTATCCACGAGATGTTTACGCTCTTGCCCGCGGCCTTGATGTTGTTGCTCATTATACTGGCGCGCGCGCATCCCTTAGATGAGCAGGCGCATGCGGAAATTAAGCGAGCGTTGGCATTAACGAGCAGCGGAACGGCACCACTCAAGCAGCAGTAGTTTCGTCGCCATGGCGACGGCTATAGGCTGATCAAACATCAGGTGATGATAGGTACCGGGCACTGTGATCACGGGCAGGGTACCGCCGCTCGCTGCAAACATAGAATCACCGTACAGCGCGCCTTCGTCTTCGCTTTGCTCGCCCAGCATAAGCGCGGTTGGGCATCGCATATCGAGGAACTTTTGCTGTTGGTCTATGCCCATTTCCATATAGTCGAATAGCGCTGGGTCAAATTTCCAAGTCCAACCGCCCTCGACCTCTTTGAGGCCATAGTTAGCCATGTGTTGCAGCAATTCCGGCGCCACGCCGGGTTGCTCTGGAATCAGGCGAAAGCGACCCATGGCGGTTTCTTTGTCTGGGTATACGCGTAGCTTGCGGCCGGGTTGAACGCCTTCGCGCTCTACGCGCAGGCCCCATTCGAGGTAGCGCTCGGGTGGTGCGACGGTGAAGTCCATAAACAGTACGCCCCCGAGGCGGTCGCCATAGTAGTGACCGGTCTCGAGCGCAGCAAAGCCGCCAAAGCTATGACCAACGACAAAAGGCCGTTCGCCCAATTGTGCGGCTTCGCATACGGCCCAGATCTCTTGTGCAAAAAGTTCGCCACTGTAGCGCTCGCGCCAATCACTGTTGCCATTGCCAGATAGGTCTAATGCCGCGACGCGAAACCGATCGGCTAAGAACGGCGCCGTAAATCGCCACCATTCTAAGTGGGCATTGCTGCCGTGAATCAACACAATACCGGGATTGCCGATTTCGCCCCAGGTGGCGTATTCAATGGTGGCCCCCGCTACGGTGACTTGGGCGGTATTACTGGGCATTTGCAGGGCGGTGTCGTACCAAAAAGGGCTGTCGCTCACGTTGTAGATTCCGTTAATACAAAATGTGGATGGATGAAAAGCTCAGAACACTATCATGCTCGACCAAAAATAGTAGAGTGAGGTAATGAGATTTAGTACAGACAGCACCACAATCAATTGCCCGTATTGTGGTGAGGACTTTGAACTGGTTATTGATACTGGAGAGGAGGAGCAGCACTACGTAGAGGACTGCTATGTTTGTTGTCAGCCGATTCATCTATCGGTGTGGCTGGCGGAGGAAGTGCCGCTGGTGTTGGCTCGTCACGAAAACGAGTGCTAGAACTTGCGCAAGGAGAGCAAACGATGAGTTATTTTTTAGAGGACCTTACGGTTGTTGATGCGGCGACATTTCTGGCAGGGCCCGGGGCTGCAACAATTCTGGCCGATTACGGTGCCAACGTTATAAAAGTTGAACCGCCTGAGGGCGACGGGTATCGAGGGCTCGTCGGCCGTTATCCGGTGCCGTATCACTGGCAACTGACCTCTCGAAATAAACGTAGTCTGGCGCTAGACCTCAGCAAAGATGAAGGGCAAAAGGTTCTGCATCGGCTGCTTGCGCAGGCCGATGTGATGACCACAAATTTTTTACCCGATCAATTAGCACGTTACAAATTGGACTACGACATAGTGAAAACTGTGAACCCGCGATTGATCTACGCGCACATTACTGGTTACGGCGATCAGGGGCCTGATGCTAATCGCCGGGCGTTTGACGTGACGGGTTGGTGGGCGCGCAGTGGCATGATGGAATTGGTTCGCGATCCTGATCAGGTGCCGCTATTGCCGGCTCCGGGTATGGGAGACCACAGCACCGCCACGGCTCTTTTCGGCGCCATTATGAGCGGACTTTATCGTCGTGAGCGTACGGGTGAGGGTTGCCATGTCAGCACGTCTCTGGCAGCAACCGGTGTATGGGCTAACGGTATGGCGATTCAGGGCGTAATCGCGGGCCAGGATTTAGGCTCGCGCAGGCAGAAGGGCCGTTGGCCAGCGCCCTTGGGCGACTGTTATCGGTGCGCTGATGATCGCTATATTGTGCTCGCGATAGTTAACGTGGCTCGCGAGTATCCATTGCTTTGCGAGGCGCTGGAGCATAAAGATTGGCTGCAAGATGAGCGCTTTAGCGATATCGCCCAAGCGATGCAGCAGCGCGATTTGTTTTACGACATGGTCTGCGAAGCGTTTGCTGCGCAGCCGTATGCGGAAATTGCTGCGCGACTGGAACATTTGGGCGTCACTTTTGCCGAGGCTCAAACCATGGCCGATGTTATTGACGACGAGCAGTTACGTGCGAACGGTATTATTGTTGAAACCGGCGCGGACGGTACCGATTACCCGCTCACCGTAGGTTCGCCGATTCAAATCAGAGGTGAGGCTAAGCGGCCTCCAAGTCGCGCGCCCGAGGTGGGGGCGGACAGCTTGGCGGTGTTGCGTTCGATGGACTTTGACGACGCCTACGTCGCGCAGCTGGTGCGCGATGGCGTCGTTATTACCGACGATGATTAGTTGGTCTTTGCCGCCAACCTTTATTTGCGTCCCCGGGCCATGTCGATGTTGAGCAGCGGCAACGCGCCTTCGCCAGTGACCTGAGGCAGTTGACCGTTCCATTTTTCTGCGATGCGCAGCTGGATCAATTCAGGATTGTCTTTGAGCGCCTGGGCTTCGCGGCGAATCGCCTCTGCTCGAGCTCGCGATGCTGCTTCGATTTGATAAGCTTCAGCATCTGCAGCCAGTTCGCGCTCAGCGGCGGCGGCTTCAGCTTGGGTTACGCGCCGCAGTTTTTCATTTTTTGCTTTCAGTGCTTCTTGCTCGGCTTTTACTTTCTCTTCAATTGCACGATTAAATTCCGACGAAAAATCGAAATCGGTTATCGCGACGTTCGCTAGGCTCAAAGCACCGGCAACACCCTTTTGATCTAGTGTGGTATTGATGAACTCTTCAATGGCGCCTTGGATATTGTTTTTCACTTCGGCGCGACTGGTGACCAGCTCTTCGGCGGTATACAAGGCTGTAATTGCTTTAACCGATTCCATAATCGCTGGGTTGATTAGAGTGCTTTCAACAATGGCCCTTGGACCAATTTTTTGGAATGTCAGAGGGGTTACATCTGCCGTTAACGAATACTGGACGGCGACACGGGTTTGTACGACCTGCAGATCTTTTGAGGCGGCCCCCGCTTCATTCTCGGCTTTTCGCAAACGCACATCGATTTGTTCGACGCTGTCGATGAATGGCTTTTTGATATGGAAACCCTCTTTCAAGGCTTCCGGCTGTACGGCTCCAAGGGTGCGTACGACCCCTACCTGACCGCTATCGACGATCACGAAACTGCTGAACAGAAGCATAACCAGCACAATTCCAATAGCAGTAATACCTATGTGGGAGGTTTTCATAAGCAGCCCCAATGATTGTTAACAACACCATAGCATTTTTAGGGTCTAGTGATGGTTGAATAATTGTCTAACATAAGTTTTTGCTTTTTGTGACAAGACCTCGCCACTGTGAATACGGCTGTGGCTTGGGTTCACCTGCGCAAGACGGCCAATTTCCTGGGGTTCACGGCGAAGCGATTTTCGATAACAATGATGTTTTGAGACTGGAGCGCACTGATGATTGAATTTCATGACCCCACAGGGTTGTCAGCTCGAGCCGTTGACTCCTATAACCTTGCCTTTGATATGGCAGCGAGGGCTGAAGATACGCCCACCATTGGTCTTCTCGCCAATGGCTTTGCTGATTCGGAGCGTTTTCTCAGCTTGATTGGGGATGCCATAAAAGTCCGTTATCCAACCGTGACGCTGAAGTTCTGGAATAAGGGTAACGCGTCGATTCCTGCCCCCGAAGACATGCTGCAAGAGATTCGCCGGAGCTGTCATGCGGTGGTGGCGGCCTACGGTCACTGAGGCAGTTGCACTTCCGGCACCGTGCGTGACGGCGTTAACTTGGCTCGATTAGGTATACCCGCAGTGGCTTTGGTAACGGCAGATTTTTGGCCTCAGGGTGATTTCGTCGCAAAGTCGCTGGGCATGCCAGACGTTCCGAGGGTGCAATTACCGCACCCACTGGCAGGTACTGGCGTGGAGAATTTAAACGCCGTGGCTGAGCAAATAATTCCATCACTGATTCAAGGTTGGCTGTGTGACTGAACTGCTGCAAGCGAAAGACGAAACTCAAGCGTTGGAGTTGTTGCACAGCAGAGGCTTGACCGACGGGCTGCCGGTGGTGATCCCAACGCCCGACAGGGTTGACCGTTTAGTTCTAGCTACCGGACTTGATGCTGATCTGCTGCTGGGCGAGATGGGGCCGGGGAACGGTGCAGCAACGGTTGAGAAAGTTGCGATTGCGGCTTGTATGGCAGGCTGTTTACCGGATCATATGGCTGTGGTTTTGGCAGCGGTGCAAGCGGTGCTGCAGCCAGAATTCGATCTCACTGAAATGCAATCTACTACTCACTGCACGGCACCCCTTGTCATTGTTAATGGACCCGCAAGATTTACCTGTGGACCCATTGCCTCAGGCTTTGGAGCGTTGGGTCCCGGTCATCGTGCGAATGCAAGCATAGGGCGTGCCCTGCGCTTGTCGATGATGAATATTGGTGGTGCGCGGCCTGGTGAATCCGATATGGCATTGCTTGGCCATCCAGGAAAATTCACCTACTGTCTGGCCGAGGACGAAGAAAATTCGCCTTTGCCGCCAATGCACCAAGATTTAGGCTACCAACCGGATGACAGTGTCGTGACGGTCATAGGCGCGGAAGCCCCACATTCCGTTATTTACAGTGGTGACGCGGACGATCCGGAGAATGCCAAGAAGCTTTTAGAGGTGTTGGCCATCGGGGTGGCCAATATGGGCACCAACAATGCGGTTCTCACTGGCGGCGGCGCTGTGGTCGTGTTAAATCCAGAACATGCTGAGATTTTTGCACGGGCCGACATGACTCGCAGTGATATTCAGCTGGGGCTCTGGCAAGCGACGCATTACCCAAAAGATCGGCTCGCCTATTTTGCCCAAGGTTTTGCTGCTAGGTTCCGCGGCCAAGAATATCGGTGTTTTGACCAGCCCGAAGACATTCTAGTGTTAATGGCTGGCGGCAGCGGGCTCTATTCTATGGTCATGCCAAGCTGGTGCGCTGGGGCGAATCGAAATCGCTATGTAAGCCAATTAATAACTACAGATCAGTTTTGTGAGGTGCCGGAGTTGAGTGCCGGCGGTCAATTTAAGGAATAAAACAACCATGACGGTAATCAAGCAGGAAGATGTTGTTCAAAGTATTGCAGATGCTCTGCAGTACATCTCCTACTATCATCCAACAGACTTTATTCGTGCGATGCGTCAGGCTTGGGAGCAAGAGGAGTCTCCAGCGGCCAAAGCGGCCCTTACCCAAGTGCTGGTTAACTCTCGCATGTGCGCGATTGGCAAGCGTCCCATTTGTCAGGATACCGGGATTGTCAATGTCCTTATTTCGGTGGGTATGGATGTGCGCTGGGATGCTGAGCTAAGTCTTGAAGACATGATTAACGAGGGTGTGCGTCAGGGCTATACCCATCCAGAGAATGTTTTGCGCGGATCGGTGTTGACGGACCCCGACGGTTTACGCGTCAACACTAAGGATAATACGCCTGCGGTTATTCACACAAAAATCGTGTCTGGCGATACCGTTGAAATTGAGGTTGCGGCAAAGGGCGGTGGCAGTGAAGCGAAAGCGAAGTTTGCCATGTTGAATCCGTCGGATTCTGTAGTGGATTGGATTCTTAGTGTCATTCCGTCGATGGGCGCGGGCTGGTGTCCGCCGGGAATTTTAGGCGTTGGAATTGGTGGTACACCAGAAAAAGCTATGTTGTTAGCTAAGGAGTCGCTAATGGAGCCGCTTAATATGCATGAGCTCAAAGCCAATGGCCCTAAGGACCATTTGCAAGGATTGCGACTTGAGCTTTTCGAAAAAGTTAACGCGTTAGGTATTGGCGCTCAGGGTCTTGGCGGTCTTACTACGGTTCTGGATGTCAAAGTTAAAGACTATCCCACTCACGCAGCGAACAAGCCGGTTGCAGTTATTCCCAATTGCAGTGCGACGCGGCATGTTCACTTTACTTTGGATGGCTCTGGGCCGGCTGAATTTTCCGCGCCTGATCTCGATGAATGGCCAGATATCAAATTCGAGCTGGGCAGCGATGTGAAGCGGGTGAATCTTGATACCCTAACGCAAGAGGAATTGCGGGGTTGGCAATCTGGTGACACGTTGTTGCTGTCGGGCAAGATGCTTACCGGTCGCGATGCGGCTCATAAGAAGCTCGCGGATATGCTCGATAAGGGCGAGACGCTGCCCGTAGACTTTACTAATCGGGTGATTTATTACGTTGGACCGGTGGATCCGGTGCGCGATGAGGTGGTCGGCCCGGCGGGCCCGACTACGGCTACGCGTATGGATAAGTTCACTCGCCGCATGCTCGAAGAAACGGGTCTCGCGGGTATGATCGGCAAAGCCGAGCGCGGCGCTGCGGCGATCGATGCGATTCGTGACAATCAGGCGGTATCTATGATTGCAGTTGGAGGTGCGGCATTTTTAGTGGCCAAGGCCATTAAGAAATCGACCTTGCTGGCGTTCCCGGAGTTAGGCATGGAAGCGATCTATGAATTTGAAGTAGAGGATATGCCCGTAACCGTTAGTGTTGACTCCCGGGGTAATTCTGTACATATCGAAGGACCAAAGATCTGGTCACAGAAAATAGCTGATAAAATCGCAGTCAACGAGCTTTAGAGGCTAACTATTTATTCTATCGTCGGAAGCGCTTAAAAGTAGTTTGGAAGCTCTGGCAACAAAAGCTACAAACCGAGTTGCTGCGATTTTTTTATCGTTGCTCGTCGTTGGTTGTGGTGGGGGCGGGTCTGGGGGGGAGACCAACGCGGCCCTGCCGGTGGCCATAGATCTGAAAATAAGTAAGTCGGAAACCTATCAAAACGATTCGGTCGAGCTTACATGGAGCAGTTCCAGCGGCGCTTCCTGCTCTGCCTCCGGTGACTGGGGCGGTAGTAAATCGGCAAACGGTGCAGAAATCGTCGAAGCCTCGGCGGTCGGTGAGTATGCATTTACGCTGGCCTGCAGCAGATCGGGCAATAGCGCTACGCAAACTGTCGAACTCTTGGTGCTAGAAGAATTGCAGATTGGGTACTCGGACTTTCGTGTTGAGCTTAGCGAGGACGATTCAAAAGAATTTGATGTAGCATCGGCGACGACAAACAGAGAGCCGTTAACGCCGCTCGCCTACACGGTAAATAAGGGCCCCTCTTACGGTTCGATCGTTCTAAATGAAGGGATCGCTGTTTACGAGGCAAAAGCTAATTTCTTTGGTGAGGACACCATTGAAATATCGGTGTTTGGCGAAAATCAGACAGCCATCGCGTCAGTAACGATTGCGGTTACAGCAGTCAACGATCCGCCTTCTCTCAATGTGGAATACCCATCGCTCTACTCGTCAGATGCGAATGCACTGATTCTTTCAGGTACCACTCTAGATTTTCCCTACAGCGTTAGCGACCCAGATACGTCAATGGGCGAGCTGACTATTTTCGTTACGATTAATGGTGAGGTATTTCCTCTGGAAGTGCTTGAAGATGTCTTGCGCGTTTCGTTGGGAGAGAATTTTTATGCCGGTCTCAAGTCATTTAACTTTTCGGTTTCAGACGGTATTTCTGAGGCAAGCTCCAGGCTCGAGCTATGGTTGCTGAGAAATCTATCCGATTCGTCCAGCGGGCCACGAGTAAATCAGTTGCTGGGTAATGTTGAGGATCCACTGCGAGATTTTAACTATCTCGTGGTCTTCGATGATATTGCTCCTGGTGCGATTAGAAACGCAGGTTATGAGGCTCTTACATATTATATTGGGGGGTTCCTTGCTGACTTCGACAGCAGGCGACAAGGGTTAATAAATGCAACTTTTAACGTTTATGTGATTGATTTCCCGGCAGGTATAAGCTCTGGACTAAATATTAACACTGGGTGTTATGACGCTTCGCCGGAGACATATTGCGCTGAGGAGGCGCAGGAATCTGCTAACGAATTTATTTCTGGTCTGACTGAATTTTCCAACGTGACCATAGACGCTATCTCGATAATTACAGGACTTGATGGGCGAGGGGTAAACCTGGGCACGGTTAACGTGCAACCCCTGCTTGGCGTGGCCGATGGAAGCTTCGCGGGTCCTAACAGACTGTTGAAAACACTAAAACACGAATTTGGACATGCGTTCCAAAGCCTTGGTGATCACTACACGAGCGACTACTTGCTAGAGGATGATGCTGGACAAAAATTGATCGACATGTCTGATGGGATTGAAACTCTCGACGCCTATAGCGTTGATATTTCACTCGAGGAGAACCCCACCGCTGTGAAGTGGAGGCATCACTTTAATGAAGATGGCAGTATTCCCGGGCTTGACTCTCAGGTTGGTGAAGATGCCCGTTCAATTGGCTATTGGAGTGGCTGTTATTACCACGCTGAAAGATGCTTCAGGAGCAGCTACAACTCGATCATGAACAATCTCGGCGTGTATGCTGAAGAACTTGCTTTTGACCTAGATAGAACGCAATTCGATCATGTGAAATTCGATGATGTCGGAGCAGAGGCATTTGCGCTGGCGGTCCTGCAACAACAGGGTATCAACTCAATCGATGTTGAATTGGACGAGAATGGAGATTTATTGGTCGGTCACAAGTTGCAAATTCCATCAACTCTGTTTGCCATCGATTGGTACATTGATGGTGTTCGGGTGGAAGATTGGGCAACTGTCTCTGCGACGAAACTTGGCGGAGCTGATCTTAACGATGAAGACGGTAATCCACTTGTTGAGCGCATTCGAGTGTCAAAAAAGGGCCCTGGAGAATCTTCTAATGTCGCGTACCGTGCCCGAGCACTTTCAAGTACACCTCTGATTGTCGTAAAAGATGAGATAGACACCTATGGCGATGTATACCTTGGTTCACTTTCCTCTCAGTCAGGTTTATGGGTGTGCAATGAGAATAATACGTCCTGGGCCGGTGCTGAAACTACGTATTGTCATAGCACTCTGACTATTCGATTCTCAGATGGGTGGCACTACAGCCCGGATTGGAACAACAAGCTTGAGCTATTGGAACAGCGAGCTGATGACATTTATTTCTATTATGAAGATTCCGGGCTCGGCTCTCAGTTCTTCATTAATTGGGGTTTCTATCAATAGCTGCGCCGTGGCGTTCTTGCTTGGTGCATCTCTGCTAATTCATGCAGCGACTGCAAGCGCCGGTAGCGACTTAATAGAGCGAGAGGGCATTGTAATTTCTATAGATTCAGCTGGCGGTCAGCTTGTCGCAGCAGATCCTGTGCCGATATCCGTTAACTATCGTCGCGTGCCCTCAAGCTTGGAGGCTGCGATTATTGATCCACGCAAAACTGGAGCGCCATCGAACCGAAGTTTAAAAAAGCTTTTGGAAGACGTTCCTATCGGTACTGTTTTTCTTAATGTAAAAAATAAAGATGGGGGGCCTCGGGCTATTATCCCGCTGCGTAGAGTAAAGGCTTACGCCTCCCACATCCCTAATAACCAAATTCGGGGAATCGAGCTGCTGAACGGCCCCGTTCAGTTCTGGGGAAATCCTCGTATAAGTCTTGAGGGTGCGACCATAAGCGTGATGCAGAGGAGTAGAACCGGCAGCCGTTTACTTGGCGACATAGAAGTCAAAGAAAAGTAGCCAACGGTCTACGAACTCTGAGTTGTAAAAGCTACCGGTGCAGAAGGCTACCCCAGCGTCTGATTTTGGGTTTCGCGAAGCGCATGAGCGAGGCGTCTTTTCTGTAGCACTGTTAAATGCTTACTTTGCGTCTAAAAAACGCTCTGCATCTAACGCTGCCATGCAGCCAAAGCCGGCGCTGGTGATCGCTTGCCGATAGATATGGTCGGCGACGTCGCCGGCGGCAAAAACGCCGGGTTTGCTAGTAGCTGTGGCATTGCCTTCAATGCCGCTGCGTATGCGGATGTAACCGCCCTGCATATCTAATTGGTTGGCGAAAATATCGGTGTTCGGTGAGTGACCAATGGCGATAAAAACACCGGCGAGATCGATCTCTCGCGAGTGGCCGTCTGTGCTCTTGATCCGCATGCCGGTAACACCGCTGGCATCACCAAGCACTTCATCGAGTTGGTTGTTCCACAGTGGCTCAATATTTTTCTTCGCAAATAAACGCTCTTGGAGAATTTTTTCGGAGCGCAGGCTGTCGCGCCGATGCACTAAATAAACTTTGCTGGCGATATTTGATAAGTACAACGCCTCCTCGACAGCGGTGTTGCCGCCACCAATTACCGCAACAACTTGGTCGCGATAAAAGAACCCGTCGCAGGTGGCACAGGCGCTAACGCCGCGTCCTTTAAAGGATTCTTCACTCTCTAAACCTAGATATTTTGCCGATGCGCCGGTGGCGATCACCAGAGCATCGCAGGTATAGGTGGCTTGGTCGCCAATAATCGTATGTTGGCCGGCTTCATTAAGTTCGGTGGTATGGATGTGGTCGTTAATGATGGACGCTTCGAAGCGTTCCACGTGTTCGGCCATCTGCATCATCAGTTCTGGCCCCTGAAGCTGAGCATGGCCGCCTGGCCAGTTTTCAACTTCAGTTGTGGTGGTGAGTTGGCCTCCAACCTCGACCCCCGTGATCAAAATGGGTTGCAGATTAGCCCGAGCCGCATAGAGCGCCGCGGTGTAGCCCGCTGGACCAGAGCCTAAAACAATGAGGCGGTGATGCTGCGAATCGCTCATAGATGGGTGTCCAAAAATTAAGGCGATATACTATCCTATGACGCTGCCGAGGAAAAAGCTTCAAGTGAACATTGGCGCCTGAGTGCTATTGGAACACCGCGCGCACAGGGCCGACTGATGATTTATTCACCGGTGCCTCTCATATCACCCCATCTGATTGCATCTGAGCAATCTCTTCAGTGCTGTAACCCAGTTCAGCAAAAATCTCTTCGTTGTCTTGACCCAAGGTTGGTGAGCGGCGTTGCACTTTGGGTGGTGCAGGCTCGGTGACGTGACTAGCGCTCACGACTTTAGATTTTTTGGTCGAATCCTGTGGGTCTGGGATTTCGGTAAAAATCAGGCGGTGATCGAATTGCGGCTCCGCTGCGACTTCGTCCAAAGTTTGGATTGGAGCGCAGGGGATGCCTAGCTTACCAAGTTCATCAAGCCAATATTGGCTTGGCCTAGCGGCTATAAGCGGCTTAATTATTGGGTTGATCTGGTCAGTATGATTAATGCGCAAAGTGGGCTCTGGGAACTGCTCGTACAGTTCACCGACGCCGAGTAGTTTAAACAGCTCTTTGGCGTGAGCCTCGCGCAGGGCGACGATCTGGACAAAGCCGTCGGCACTGGCGAAGACATTGGCCGTTGGAGATTTAGTTGGTGAGCGATTACCCATCAGTTCTGGCAATGTGTTAGTAACGAGGTAGTTGCTCATTTGCGCCGCCTGCATAACCACTGCGGTATCCAGCATCGACACATCGACTCTTTGGCCTTCGCCAGTAAGGTGGCGTCGAAATAGTGCCGCGCTGATGGCAAAGGCTGCGTTCAGAGCTGTGCTCATATCGACTGAAAAGTAGCCGGTCCGCGTTGGCCCTGATTCAGGATGCCCGCTGATGCTCATCATTCCTGATGAGGCTTGAATCGCGCCGTCAAAGGCGGGCAGTTCCGATTTTGGCCCTTTTTGGCCGTAGCCAGAAATTGAGGCGTAGACCAGATTAGGTTTGATCGCTTTGAGTGCCTCATAGCCAAAGCCTAGGCGATCTATGGTGCCGGGCTTGAAGTTTTCCACGACTGCGTCAGCGGTAGCCACTAACCGGTGTATCACTTCCTTGGCTTTGGTGTGTTTCAAATCTAGGGTAATGGCGCGTTTACCAAGATTACAGGTCAAAAAAGATGGCGCCATACCGTCACTGCCTGTAGACATCAATCCACGGGTGATGTCGCCTGCGCCGGGTTGCTCTATTTTGATGACGTCAGCGCCGAGTTGCGCGAGCTGCTGGGTGGCGAATGGTCCAGCTAAGACTTGGGTAAAGTCGATAATTCGTAGACCAGTAAATGCTTGGCGTGTGTCAGCCATATTTTTCTCCCCTGACTTCTACCTCTTTAGGTTTTAGCGCTGTACCAGTTCAAAGACCCACAGAGATCCGCGGCTGACTTCGCTAACGGGTATCTGGGAGCCGCTAGCGTACTTGCGACTGAGTTCCGCGAGCACCGCAGGCAATGCCGGATCATCTGTTATCCGGATCAGTTGGCGTGGGTACAATTTATCGTCGACTCTGAGGATTGCACGCCCGTCTTTTTCGGCCTGTAGTGGCCATTGTTTCCAAATTTTGCCAACTGTGCTGAGCATATAGCCGCTTGGTATGAAGATACGTCCGTCATGCTCGACAATCCAGGTCGTGCGCGAACGCGCTGGTTCAAGCAACTGGAATTCGACAATCTCGTAGTCTTTAACAAAACGCCAATCGGGTTCGTCGCTAACGACCTGGCCGGTGTTGAATGGGCCGCCCGTGACAACCCCTATGGGGCCATCGGTGAAGCGTGTGGTGAGAAAAAATGCCAAAACTACAATAACAACCGCGGTTACCGTTTTCCCAAACCAACCCATAATGACTCTCCGGCTCAACTATCAAGGGAGAGTACACTCGTTTTTAGGATGAGCGAACCAATTTTGTTGAGCATTATTGCGGTGATATTAAACTTTGGATTTAGTTCTAGGCACAGTAACGAGCGCGGCTGAATTGGAGGCAAATATGGCAGGTCAGTTAACGGCGTTGATTACCGGCGCGTCGGCGGGATTGGGCGCAGAGTTCGCTCGGCAGTTGGCGGCGTACGGCTGTCAGCTAATTCTTGTGGCAAGACGGCTCGAACGCTTACAGGAAATTTCTGTGCGCTTGCAAAGTCAATTTGCGGGTGTCGAAGTGCTATGCATTGAGGCGGATCTAAGTCAACTTGGTGCGGCAGAGCATATCCGCAGTCAGGTCTGCACCCAGGGTTGGCACGTAGACTATCTAATTAATAACGCCGGCGCTTCTGGTCCCGACTTCTTTGGTGACGCGCCTTGGGCCGAACATCTGGATTACTTGCGGCTCATGCAGACCAGCGTTGCGGAATTATGCCACTGCTTTATCCCAGCGATGCGTGAACGTGGTTTTGGGCGGGTGGTCAATGTTTCCTCAGTATCAGGCCGTATCGCTGCTGCGAACAACTGTCACTATGGCCCGACCAAAACCTATCTCATAGCATTGTCGGAAGCCTTGGGTTTGTCGGTGCGCAGGCACGGTGTGCATGTTACGGCGCTTTGCCCCGGTTTCACCCATACGGACTTTCACTCGACAGCTGGTCTTGAGGATCTCAAGCAATCGACACCGAGTTTTATCTGGTATAGCGCTGAAACCGTTGTGCGAGAGGGTCTGACTGCTGTGGAAAAGGGCCGCCTAATTTGCGTGTCAGGGCGTTTTTATCGCTGGCTCGATCCGCTCTTCCAGTCGATTTGGACGCGCTGGCTGTTCTTGCGCTTAGGGTGAATGTCACCCAGCTGTCCAAATGTAATTGCAGAATAAGCTATTCCCCTTCGCGGAGAAGCCATCAATAATGGGGGTGGGAGGGAGTTATGGATAGCGAGAACGCACAGTCAGTCGCGAATAGGCGGCTGCTCTTTATTCTGTCAAATCTAGCGATTTTTATGATCGGTCTTGGTTTTGCCGTTCGCACCGCGATTGTGGGCGACCTGCAAGGCGATCTTTTCAATGAGCTGGATCTTGCGCGCTCAGCGACCATGGCGGCTGAGGTTTTGGGCGCGACGTTTATTGGGTTCGCGCTGACCTTACTGTTTGGGGCGGCCTTAGTAGACCTGATTGGAATGCGGCGCATGTTGCTGTTCTCAGCCCTTGGGTATTTCTTTGGCAGCGTTATGGTTGTTGTCGCATCATTCATGGCACCGACGGTAGCGGCATATTGGGTGGTTTATTTTGGTTTGCTCTTAACCGGTCTTGGTTGGGGTGCCGTGGAAGCAGCGACGAACCCCCTAATTGCGGCGGCTTATCCCGACGAGAAAACCCATCGGCTGAACATTCTGCACGCCTGGTGGCCAGCGGGTATCGTTATTGGTGGGCTAATTGGTATTTTGCTCGCGATGATGGGGATGCCTTGGCAGGTCAATCTCCTGGTGCTCATGTTGCCCGCGATTGTCTTGGTGCTAATGGTGCAGCGGGCGGAGTTTCCAGTCACCGAGCGGGTGACAATGGGGCTGTCATATGAAGAGATGTTTAAACAGCTCTATAGATCGCCCGGTTTTTGGATTTGGTTTCTCTGCATGATGGGTACCGTGACGGCGGAATTGGCCCCAAGTCAGTGGGTCAATGTGACATTAACCAATATCGTTGGCATGTCAGGTATCTGGGTTTTGATTTATATCAACGTGCTTATATTTGTCGGCCGGCACTTTGCCGGTCCGCTGGTCGAACGCTTTTCCAGCCCTGGGTTGTTGACCCTGGGTTGCGCTCTGGCCGGGCCTGGTCTGTATTTTCTTGCCATAGCAAATTCACCTATGGCCGCCTTTGCTGCTGCGACGTTGTGGGCATTGGGCATCTGTTACTTCTACCCAACGATGATTGGCGCGGTGGCTGAACGCTATCCCGCAGGTGGTGCTTTGATGATTGGCCTGATGGGTTTCGCTGGCGGGTTAGCCACGCAATTTTTATTGCCTGTTATGGGGAATATATTCGATCAGGCGAAATTGACGGCTGCTGGGGGCGTTGCGGAATTTTCTGCTTTAGAAGGCGAGGCGTTAGCGGACGTTTTGCGTATAGCGTCGACTCAGTCCTTCCAAATTGTTGCGGTTATTCCCCTTTGTTTAATTCCAGTGTTTGCGATTCTTTGGTTTGTTGAACGTAGGAGGTCGTATGCCGGCAAATAATGCCGATACACCAAACAGCGCAGATCGCAGAGATCTATTAAAGGGCCTTGCGATTGTTCTGGGCGCTGCAATCACGCCGGGCTGCCAGCGGGCAGCGGAAGTCCCGGTGGCTCAGCGAATTGCCGGTGCAGCTCGCTGGAGCGCCGATCAGCGCGCTATCGCCCATCGCTGCGCGGATCTAATCATGCCGGCTACTGACACGCCCGGTGCATTAGCGGCCGGCGTCGGAGAATTTATGGACTACGTCACCAGCGTTTGGTTGCAGCGGTCAGAGCTTGCGGAACTGTTGGAAGGATTAGACGTACTGCAACAGCAAGGACAGCGCCAATACAGCAAGGACTTTGTTCGGCTCGATGAGGCGGAGCAGGTCCACCTGCTTACACAGATGGAGTCTGCGGACTCCGCTGTGAATTTCTGGGGCCTAGGTGCCGGGCACAGTAAGGCCTTCGAGCGGTTGAAGGAACTGACAGTCGTGGGCTACTACTTCAGTGAAGTGGGAACCAAGCAAGAGCGGAGATATGTGCCAATGCCGGGACATTATGACGGCTATTACAAACTGAGTGAGGTGGGTAAGCAGTGGTCGAGTTAACACCTATGGAGCACGTGGACGCCATCGTGGTTGGTTCTGGTATCAGCGGTGGTTGGGCCGCTAAAGAGCTGGCGGAAAAGGGTCTCAACGTTTTGATGTTAGAGCGGGGCAAGCCATTAACCCATGGCCTTGATTATAAAGGTGAGCATCAACCGCCCTGGCAGCGTCCGAATATGGGTATGCGCCCCCGCGAACTGTATGACCAAGAGTATGCCGTGCAGTCGACGTCATATGCCTTTGATGAAACCACTCGACATTTTTGGAATAACGATCAAGAGAATCCCTACGACTATAATCCCGACCAGCCGTTTCACTGGCTCAGAGCCGATGTGGTGGGTGGGCGCTCTTTGCTGTGGGCGCGTCAGAGTTATCGCTGGAGCGACTTAGACTTTGCAGCTAACAAGTTAGAAGGTGTTGGCGTTGATTGGCCAATTCGCTACGCGGACATCGCGCCATGGTACTCCCACGTTGAGCGATTCATTGGTGTGAGTGGCCAGGGACTCGGCTTGTCTCATTTGCCGGACGGCGAATTCCAAAAGCCAATGCAAATGAATGTCGTGGAAGACTACGTAGCGAAAAAAATTACCCAGAGATTTCCAGACCGAGTAATGACCATCGGTCGAACCGCGACATTAACAGAGCCTTTACCTGGGCGTGCCGCCTGCCATTACTGCGGTCCATGCCATCGCGGTTGCACGGCTGGCTCTTATTTCAGTTCCCTCAGCAGTACGTTACCTGCAGCTCGTGCTACCGGCAATTTTTCTCTACGTGCCAATTCTTTAGTGGAAAGTTTAGAGTACGACCGAGCCGCGAAACGCGTCAGCGCAGTGCGCATTGTTGATACGCAAACGGGTAAGCGCAGCCGACTCAGCGCAAAGCTGATTTTTTTATGCGCCTCCACTATTGGCTCTACGCAAATCCTTTTGAATTCTCCTGATGCTGAGAGTGGCCGAAGTTTTGCAAACGCTAGCGATGCACTAGGCCGCTATATGATGGACCACACATATCAGGCCGGTGCGCGTGGAATTATTCCCGGTTTCGAGGAATATTACCCCTACGGCTACCGTCCTAACGGCATCTATATTCCGCGATTTAGGAATGTGAACGGCGATGATGGTGTCGGCTTCACTAGGGGCTATGGCTATCAAGGCGGGGCCAATCGGATTGGCTGGCACGAACTGATTGGGCGGACACCCGGATTTGGAGCTAAATTCAAGAACAGCCTGCGCACTCCTGGCCCATGGCGCATGTCGCTCGGCGGCTTTGGCGAAATTCTCCCTTACGCGCACAACACCCTGCGTTTGCATAAGAGTAAAAAAGATCGGTTTGGTATTCCGCAAGCCACCTTTCAGTTCGAGTTTGGTAACAACGAGCGTCGTCATCGCGAAGATCTTGTAGAGCAAGCCGTTGCAATGCTTGAGGCTGCAGGCGCCACAGATATAGAAAGTTACAGTAGGCCAATGGTTGGTGGCGCGGCGATACATGAAATGGGCACAGCGCGTATGGGCCATGATCCCAATGAGGCAGTCTTGAATGCCCATAACCAAGTCCATGCGGCGTCGAATTTGTTCGTTACTGACGGCGCCTGTATGTCGTCGTCGTCCTGTGTGAACCCTTCGCTAACCTATATGGCTTTGACTGCGCGGGCTGCAAGCTACGCGGTAGAACAATTGCAAGCTGGGGCCATTGCATGAACATGCGGCGAATCGCCGGTTATGGGTTGTTGGCCGTTTTGGTGGTAGCTGGCCTATTTGCTTATCAAAACCGTTTATACCTGCGTTTGGCCATTCAGCAGCCGCAATTATTTCAAGCGCCGGCGCTCGACCAGAGTGCGCCATCCTTGCCCACTGATTTGGGCGCGGTACCCATTTTGAGTTTTTCTAAAACCAATGGCTATCGCCATCACGACAGCATCACAGCTTCGATAAAGATGCTGGATGAGTTGGCGGCTGATAATGGTTGGCAGTTTTTTCATACGGAAAATGGCGCCGTGTTTACGCCCGAAAATCTGCAACGTTTTCGCTTGATCGTTTTGAATCACAAAAGTGGTACGGTCTGGACCAAGGAGCAGCGACGGGCGCTAAAAAACTTTGTGGAAGAGGGCGGTACGCTCCTGGCGCAACACGCGGCTGGTGGCGATCAAGGTTATGACTGGCCTTGGTACTTGGAGCAAGTGCTCCGAGCGCAGTTCGTTGATCATCCAATGACGCAGCATATTCAGCCGGCTACCCTGATTGTTGAGGATCGCAGCCACCCGGCAACCGCTCACTTAGGTGTGGTCTGGCAACGCAGTGATGAATGGTACAACTTTGCTGCAAGTCCTCGCGGCAATACTCAGGTATTGGTGAGCATTGACGAGGCTACTTATGATCCTGAGAAAAGTCCGATGGGCGCGGATCATCCAATGGTGTGGTGGCACCGTGTCGGTAAGGGTCGAGTGTTTTACAGTGCCTTAGGCCATACTTCTGAGTCTTACTCAGAGCAAGATTTTCGCGCGTTTATTCAAGGCGCCATAATCTGGGGGTTAGATATCCCAAAAACTAACGATAGCGAGGAGTGAGTAGATGATGAACTTTGATATTCCAGAAAAACTGCAGGGTTACTTGGATGAACTGGATCGGTTTATCGAGCAAGAGATAAAACCCTTAGAACAAGCAAACGACAATATTCGATTTTTCGACCATCGGCGCGAAGATGCGCGGACAGACTGGGAGCGTAATGGCCTACCTAATGAAGACTGGGAGGCATTATTGGTTAAAGCAAAACGTGTTGCTGATGTCGCTGGGCATTATCGATACCCGCTGCCCGAGGAGTATGGGGGCAGTAATGGCACCAATCTGGATATGGCGATTATTCGCGAGCATTTGGCAGCAATGGGTCTGGGTTTACACAATGATTTGCAGAATGAGCACTCGATTGTCGGTAATAACGTAGGTTTATTATTGATGATTGAATACGGCACGGATGAACAAAAGGCCGAGTGGATTGATGCACTTGCCGAGGGTCGTGCTGGGTTTGCCTTTGGTATTACCGAACCAGATCATGGCTCCGACGCGACGCATATGGAAACGGTGGCCGAACGTGATGGCGATCAGTGGATTATTAACGGCGCAAAGACCTGGAATACCGGTATTCATAAAGCCAAACATGATCTGATATTTGCCCGTACCAGCGGTAAGGCAGGCGACGGCAACGGCATCACCGCATTTCTAACCCCCACGAATAGCGAAGGCTTTAAAGTGGAAGAGATGCTTTGGACCTTCAATATGCCTACCGACCATGGGCGTGTGTCGATGGACAATGTTCGAGTTCCGCACAATTCAATTTTTGGTGGCGAGGGTCGCGGATTGGCGGTAGTGCAGCATTTCTTTAATGAAAATCGTATTCGTCAAGCCGCATCGTCGTTGGGAGCTGCGCAATTCTGCATTAACGAGTCCATAGAGTATGCCAAGCACCGTGCGCCATTCGGCAAACCGCTTTCGAATAATCAAGGAATTCAGTTTCCGTTAGTCGAGTTGCAAACCCAGTGCGAAATGCTGCGCGCGTTGATTCATAAGACCGCTTGGCAGATGGACACCTATGGCGCCTTTTCTGTGTCGGACAAAGTGTCTATGTGTAATTACTGGTCGAATCGCCTATGTTGTGAGGCTGCAGATCGAGCCATGCAAGTACACGGCGGATTAGGCTACTCAAGACACAAACCCTTTGAGCACATCTATCGCCATCATCGTCGGTATCGAATTACTGAAGGTGCGGAAGAAATTCAAATGCGTCGGGTTGCAGGTTACCTATTCGGTTTCATGAACCAGCGTGCACCTAAGGGCGTTAAGGAATCCTGAGTCCTATGGAAACCGCTTTAGAGCTTTCTGCAGAGGCTATGCATGCCGGTTTGACGCGAGTCTTTGGGGATATATTTCCCGACTTTGAATCGTTGGAGCGGGTCGAGCGGCTTTCTGGTGGGGCAAGTCAAGAGACTTATCGGATTGAACTGACCCGGGGCGGTGGGTCGACGGTCTTGGCTATGCGTCGCGCATCGGGTGGTGTTGAGGGTGATATAACGGCAGCCCATCCGGGCCTTGCGGTAGAGGCATTGTTAATGCACACCGCGGCAGAGGCCGGGGTTCCTGAACCCGAAGTGCACTATGTGTTGAGACCTGAAGACGGTATTGGTGCGGGCTTCATTATGCAGTGGCTCGATGGCTTTACGCTTGGGGCGCAGATTGTAAAAACGCCGGAACTTGCCGATATTCGCCCGCAACTCGCGCGTCGATGTGGTGAGGTGCTGGCACAGATTCACGGTATCGACTTAGTAGCCAGTGGCTTAGACCAACGTCTGCAGCAGCAAACTGCCGAAGAGTACGTCAGACAGACTTGGCAGCGTTATCAGGATTTCAATACGCCGCAGCCGATGATTGACTACACCGCACGTTGGCTTTTGGACCACTTACCGGAAAACGCCACGCCTGCTCTTGTGCATAATGACTTTCGCAATGGCAACATTATGGTTGACCCTAGTGGCATTGTTGCGGTTTTGGATTGGGAGGTGGCCTACATCGGCGACCCGATGCGCGATTTAGGCTGGATTCTTACCCATTCGTGGCGCTTTGGGCGCGATCATTTGCCTGTTGGTGGCTTCGGGGAAGTCGCTGATTTATTTGCGGGCTATGAATCTGTGAGCGGTAAAGCGGTGGATCGTGAGTCGGTGAAGTTTTGGCAAGTCTTTGGCTCTTTTTGGTGGGCTGTTGGCTGCTTAGGTATGGCCGAGCATTACCGAAACGGGCCAGATAAAACCGTTGAACGTCCTGCGATTGGTCGTCGCTCTTCTGAATGCCAAGTGGACTGCGTGAATTTGCTCATTCCTGGATCGGTAGCCTTAGAAAAGCCGGTGAAGGCCGCGGCCGCGATGCCGGCTATGGAGGAGTTATTAACGAGTGTAAGTGATTTCCTCCGCGATGAAGTCATGGCGCACACCCAAGGTAGATTGCAATTTCTTGCCCGGGTAGCAGCAAATTCTTTAGACATTGTGCAGCGCGAGCAAGCGCTGGCAACTCCGGGTCTTGTGAATGAAGAGCAACGGTTGAAGGAACTTTTTGCTGGGACGGATGATTCACCACTGGGTTTGGACGATTTGCGGTGGCGTCTTGTTCATGCGCTCAGGGACGGTTCGATGCCGCTAGATAGCGAACTGCTGCAGGGGCACTTGCGCGCCTCGGTCGTTAATCAGATCGCGATTGATCAGCCGCGTTATGCTGGATTCAAAACAGCGACAAATGGCGCTAAAACAGAAACAGGCGGAGATTGAATTATGCAATTAAACGGTAAACTCGCAGTAATTACGGGCGGTATTAGTGGTCTTGGTCGCGCAACGGCAGAGCGCTTTGCGAAAGAGGGCGCGCGTGTGGTTATTGCTGATATAAATGCTGAAAAGGGTGAAACCGCGGCGCAGGAAATGTCTGCTGGTGGTGCTGCCATTGAATTTATTGCGGTAAATGTAACGGATGAGAGCAGTCAGCAGGCGCTTTTTGACGATGTGGTGCGCCGCTACAGCCAACTCGACATCGTGGTTGCGGCAGCGGGTATATCGTCAGCAGGGTATGTCAGCGGTGAGGTTTCGGCTCCAGCCGAGGACCCCGAAGAGAACTTTTTGTACAACAAGCCGATTGCGGATTGGCAGCGGGTACTCGATGTCAATTTGACCGGTGTGGCGATCACCGATCGCCTCGCAGCACGTCATATGCTGGCTCTAGAGACGAGCGGGTCAATCATCAATATTGCCTCTATTGCAGGCAAGCGCCCTTTACCGGGCGCCGCGGATTATTGCGTGTCCAAGGCCGGCGTAATTATGTTGACAACTGTTTTTGCTACGGAGCTAGCCACTAAAAATATTCGTGTAAACGCCATTGGACCTGGTTTTATTGAGACGCCGATGACGGCGAGTATTCGGCAGTCGCCGGATTGGGTGGCAACGGTGATGCAAATGACACCGATGCAGCGCTTTGGCCAGGCCCACGAAATTGCGAATACCGCACTTTTTTTGGCCAGCGATGAATCCAGCTACGTTTCAGGTCAGACCTTATACCCTAGCGGTGGTATGTATACCGGCTAGCCGGGTTAATTACCAAGCAGAATCGTAGGCGCTTAGGGCGGCGGCACCACCGGTATGAATGAATACAACGTGCTCGTGTCGATCAAAATTGCCAAGGGCGACCTGATCGATTAAGCCAGCAGCGGCTTTGCTGGAGTATACTGGATCTAACAAAATACCTTCGAGCGATGCGAACATTTTTATGGCGTCTAGGCTGGCTCGGGTGGGTTGGCCGTAGGCGTCGCCGAAATAAGCATGGTTGATGTGTATGGGTAGTTTTTCAACAGACTGTACCGCGCTAAAACGATCTTGCATTGATCGCAGTAAGCCGGTTATGCGCTGCCGCAGTGTATCCGGGTCAGGGTGAAAGACGTTTATGCCCAAAATATCTACGCCATAATCTTGGGCGGCATTACCAAATACTAGACCTGCTTGTGTGCCTGCGCTGGCCGAAGCGTGAACAATTTGGGTCGGCGTGAACGGTGCCTGCCACATCAATTCGTTAATGCAGCGGCTATAGCCTAGCGCACCAATGGCATTGGAGCCGCCAGCGGGGATTTGGTAGACCGTTTTTCCCTGCTGTTCCAAGGTATTTAAGATATTTAGGCGGCCTTCTTCAAAATCGTCCAACTCGAAAGTATGGATGTGAGCGTTCAGTAGATGGTTGAACAGCATGTTGCCGTTGCGCATGTAGTTTTGATCGCTTCGATCTACTCTGCGACTCAGCAGCAGATGACATTCGATACCTAACTTGGCACACGCCGCCGCGGTTTGCCGCGCATGATTGGACTGCACAGCACCATAGCTCACTATTGTGTCCGCGCCGTGCTGCTGTGCATCAGCGAACAGATATTCGAGCTTGCGTGTTTTATTGCCTCCAGTAGCAAGGCCGCTACAGTCATCTCGCTTAATCCAAATTTGCGGTCCACCAAGTTCAGCGGTGAGCCGCGGTAGCGGCTCTAGAGGCGTTGGCCAGTGGCCGAGGGGTACTGTTGGTAGGGCTGCTAACCAGTCAGGCACGGCGAATGCGTTTGTTGATGTCACAATGCTATGGCTCCAAATTGGCGGGTTGTGCGCCCCGGTGACTTAAGCACTGGCGGGCCAGAGCTAAACCCGTTTCGATTGCCGCGTCCAAACGAGTTAGCGGCTGCTCAGTATCTCCAAGCAATTGGCTTACTACCCCGGCGGTAAAGGCATCGCCACTGCCGGTGGGATCGACCACTGATGTCACTTCCTGCACAGGATAATACTTACTTTCGCCTGAGCTCAAAAGCACCTCAACGGCCGCTGGGCCGTTGGTGATGATGACGGTCTTGGATAAAAAAGTCTCCGGTGCATGGAGGCGAATGTAGTTTGCCTCATACTCGTTGACCACGAGCCAGTCGGCGTAGGCCGAGCATGCGTTCAACATGCGCGCATTCATTTGGTCAGTAAATTGACCAGGGCACCAAACGATCAGAGCCGTCGGATTATGTCTGTGCATGAACGCCATGGTGCCGAGCGTTAATTCTGCTGGGAACGGCGCGCACAGTAGCAAGGGCAAGTCGGTGAGCCTCGACTTAATCGACTCTAGGTGTTGGATCCAAGCAGCGGGCAAAACTTCGGGGCCTGAGTGAAATGCGGTGAATTGCTGGCCCTGCGGATCGGTGAGGATGTAAGCCGTCGCGCAACTGGCGCTTGTATCTCGGTATAAGCCAGACAGATCCACAGCCGACGCACTAAGTGCGGCTTGATAGCGTGCGTCATCATGGCCGCTAACGCCGAGTAAAAGCGTTGATTTTCGCATCCCGTCCAAGTGGTAAACCAAATTTCCCCCGCATCCACCTAGATGCTCGGTTGTTGCGCTGACTTTGCAATTTAGGCCAGGCCCACCGTGGCTGAAGGCAGTTTGGGTTGTTGCGATGCGGTCATAGGCCAACGCCCCTAATACCGCCACAGGTCCGTTGTTAGGCGCGTTTTTTGTCAACAAAGATCTCCGCCGCAGCCCACAGCATCACCTTGGCTCGGGTGGTTAGTGGCAGGTCTTTCGCTGTCTCCAGGCGTGCTAAGAACCGGCCCAACCGGGGCTGTTTTGCAAGTTGTCGAGCGATAAAGGGCGAGGCACTGGCAAGACAGAGTGTGCCAATAGCAAAAAAGATGAAGCCAGGCATCAGAGGTACAACGAGACCTATGAAACCTAAAATCATACAAAGGCCACCGATAATGCCAAGAGAAATACGTATAATCATGTGGGTGTGTGGGGCTGCCAATTTACGAGATGCAAGCAGGAACCGTACCAAAAGTTTAGGTCCGTGGGCATGGGTGCTTACAGGAAAATTCTAAAATCCTTGCACAAATTCGCCAAATAGTGGCGAAAAGGACGTGTGCGGCAATTTTAAATGTTTACTCCGATGGCTCGGAAATTCTCTAGGTCATTTTATGCTTACGATTGAAATTTTTTCCGACGTGATCTGTCCTTGGTGCTTTATTGGCAAGCGTCGTCTAGATCAAGCGCTTGATGGAGAAACGGGGGCGAATGTCGTTTTGCGCTGGCGTCCCTATCAGCTATACCCGAATGTGCCCGAGGCGGGTTGGGATCGCCAGGACTTCATCCGACGACGTTATGGCGCGGAAGCAGATGCTGGGCGGGTGCCCGGTCGGATTCGCGAAGAGGCCGAACTGGAAGGTCTGGAGCTGCGCTATGATCGCATTCGGCGAGTACCGAATACGTTGTTAGCGCATCGGCTAATGGAGCTTGCGGCGCTTCGTGATTGTCAGCATGCCTTAGCAGAGGCGCTATTTATTGGTTATTTCTGCGCTGGTGAGGACATTGGCGATCTTTCTAGTCTGATCAGTCTAGGAGTCCAAGTTGGGTTAGATCCTGACGAAATCGCAAGCGAACTTTCGGGTGATTTTGGATTAGAAGAGGTCGATCAACAGCTACGACGGGCGCCAGACGCCGGAGTGGCCGGCGTGCCTGGTTACTTGTTAGGCGGTGGATTTTTATTGCCCGGGGCGCAAAGCGTGGACACCATGCGGCAGATTATCACCCGAGCAAAGGTGCGTCTCGGCTAACCCAGCGGTGTCGCTATAAATCCGCGAATCCTTTGACGTGATCCATGTCGTGGGCCGGGATTTGCTGATGCGGATGGCCGACGACTTTTGCAGGTATTCCCGCCACAGTCACGTTGGGCGGGACGTCATTAAGCACAACGCTGCCAGCTCCGACTTTGGCGTTTACGCCTACCTCAATGTTACCGATGATTTTGCACCCTGCGGACAGCAGTACGCCGCGGCGGATCAATGGGTGCCGATGGCCGCCGGTCTTTCCGGTTCCTCCCAAAGTGACCGAGTGCAGGATTGAAACGTCGTCCTCCACTACGGCGGTCTCGCCGATAACGATGCCTGTGGCATGGTCAAGCATAATGCCCGAACCGATGCGCGCCGCGGGGTGGAGGTCCACGCCGAGAGTGACACTGATCTGGTTCTGGAAAAATTGCGCCAAGGTGCGGCGCTCCTTGTTCCACAACCAATGCGCGATGCGATGGGCCTGCAGCGCATGGAACCCCTTAAAAAACAAAAATGGGCTGGATAAGTCTTCGCAGGCCGGGTCACGGGTATAGGTTGCAATGATGTCTATTTCGGCGGCTCTGAGAATTTCCGATTCGTCGTGAGTCGCCTCGGCGATAACATCGCGGATTAACATTGTGGGCAACATAGGATTGTCGAGTTTGCTCGCCAGACGAAAACTCAGGGCATCACCGAAGGTGCGATGATTTAAAATCGTAGCGTGGAAATAGCTGCCAAGAATAGGCTCTTCTTTAGCCTTACGTTCGGCTTCTTCGCGCATAAGTGGCCATAGGTCGTTGGGTCCGCTTATTGTTTGTAGCTTGTCTTTTTCAGATCCGGCAATGATCTGCGCGAAACGTTGCTCGCTGCTAACAATGCTGCTTGCCTGAGCCATGAAGTCCCCCAGTCGCCCATTGGCTTCTAACAATCTGCGGAGGGTAGACCGATTTGCTTTTATTGCAAGCATTGTCGCGCTCAAACCCGATGTGTAAGGTGGAAAAATTTGCAAATACGCAATGCGTATATCCGTGGGAACAGAAAGCACATGGATTCACAACAAGACAAAGGCAGTTTCCGGCGAGTGGGCGTTGTTGCTCGGCACCACACCGAGACCATACTCGAAAGCGTTCTAACCGTAGAAGCTGTGCTCCAACGGGCAGAGATTGACGTCGTGGTTGATGCGGACACGGCTTCGGTGCTGCCTCAAGGTGCGCATAAAATAGTGGAGAAATCTGCGCTGGAGAACTTAGACCTCGTGGTCGTCGTCGGCGGCGACGGCAGTCTTCTGGGTTACGGTCGCGACTTGGCAGCGTCAGGTGTTCCTGTTGTGGGCGTAAATCGAGGTGGGTTGGGTTTTCTTGCTGCAGTTTCTCCTGAGCAGATCGAAACGTCGTTCGAGCAAATTCTGCGCGGTGATTTTGCCATTGAGGAACATTTCTTGCTGCAGGCCTCTGTTAACCGTCAAGGTCAAGTGATTGCTATGCAGAGCGCGTTGAATGATGTGGTGGTTAATCCCGGTAGCCCGGCGCGAATGATGGAGTTCGCGCTGTGGGTAGATGATGAATATGTTTATGACCAACGCTCGGACGGGCTGATTATTGCCAGTCCGACGGGTTCAACAGCCTATGCGCTGTCAGCCGGTGGCCCAATCATGCACCCGGGTTTAGATGCGATTGTAATCGTGCCCATGTTCCCACACACCCTCACTTCACGACCATTGGTGGTGCCTGGAGAAAAGGTGCTGCGGTTGCGCCTGCTAGATGTCTCAGATGCCGAGCCACAAATGAGCTGCGACTCCCAGATCCACGTCGAGCTGCAAATAGGCGACGAAATTGTGATCGAAAAGCATTCAGCACCCCTGCGATTGCTTTACCCGCCGGGCCATAGCTTCTATCAATCTTGTCGAAGTAAGTTGGATTGGGGCAGCCGCTTGGGGGGGCAACGCGCCGAGCTATAGATTCTGTAAGCTCAGATCGGTGGGATAGTCGATGTCCCGAATGACCCCGGTATCACTGCAGTCAAAATAATCAATTTGACTGGCCCGATGGGTAAGCAAACGCCGCGCGCCTTGATCGCCGGTACTTGCTCTGACCTCTTGGAACAACTGATGATGGATGCCAAGCGGGTGGCCATGACGTCGCTCTAGGTCTGCTTGTGCGGTGTCCACAGTTTCCATCAGGCGCGGTTGTACCAACGGTGCGCTACTGTTCTTTGCATGCGTCATTAGCGCGACTAAGGTTGCCTTAGATATAAAGGGCATGTCCAGCAGCCCGACAAAGGCCCAGGCCCAACTAAGACCCGCGAAGCCAGCGCTTAATGAGTGGCCCATACCCTTATGCGCCATGGGTGCGCGGACGATGTCCAGATTTGCCATGTTGGTCAAATCAATCCCCAGTTGCGCAAGTTCGTCTTCTTGTCGCAGTACCAGGCGGATGTTTGAGAAGACCGAACAGTAAGTCTCAAGGGTTGTTGTTGCCACTGTCTTGTTGCCCAGCAGTGCTGTGCGCTTATCACCGCCAAAGCGGCGGCTGAAACCTGCCCCAAGAATTACACAGCCAATATCCGAGACTTCGGTCATCAAGTTAGGCGAGGGCGGCGCTTTTTTCAGTCGCAGCGCTCTCTGCTGCCTCTAGGTGTTTGGCTTTCCGCTCAGCGGTAATCTCTGCGAGCACTGCGATTGCGATTTCTGGTGGTGTTTTACTGCCGATGGGCAAACCTATGGGCGCATGTAGACGCGACAGAGCTTGCTCGGAGACATCGAGGGTCAGCAGTCGTTCACGCCTATTCGCCGAAGTCCGGGAAGAGCCCATCGCGCCGACATAAAAGGCTTGGGTATTTAACGCCTCCATCAGGCCCATATCATCAATCCTCGGATCATGGGTCATAGCGACTATTGCAGTAGCGTGATCATCTGCGTGGGCCCGAACGGCGTCGTCTGGCATGTCGCATATCTTGGCAACACCGTCTACTGGGAATTGCTCCAGCAGATCTTCCCGGGGGTCGCATACAGTGACTTGATAGTCCAACATCATTGCCATATCGGCTAGATATTGGCTGACCATGCCCGCACCGATGATAAATAATTGGTAGCTTGGCCCGTAGGTATGCTGAAGGATCTGGCCCTCGTGTGACCATCTAAGTTGAGCGGGTTCGGCGGCCGCGGATAGCTGCGCGCTACTTTTGGCCACATCCACCGTGCGCAAAACCCAGCGTCGCTCGTTTAGAGCTTGATACAACTGATTGAATTGATCGATCGTTTGCTTGTTCGGAGGTTGTGGCTCGATCACGATATTGAGGTGCCCGCCGCAGGGCAGGCCGAATTTTTCTGTATCTTCCGCAGTAACGCCGTAACTGAAGAACTGTGCCTGTTCAGCAGCCAGCTCTGCGCCCAAAAGCTTATCTTTTAGATCATCCTCAACGCAGCCACCAGAAAGCGAACCCACCATAACGCCCTTGCTATTGCAGGCCAATAGCGACCCTACGGGCCTCGGCGATGAACCCCAGGTTTCTACCACTGTGGCAAGCCAGCAACGCTCACCGTCGCGTAACCATGCTAGAACTTGGCTGATCACTTGCTTATCGACTGCTTGCATTCGATCACTCTCAATAAATTTGGCTTTGTTAGTATGCGTTACAGTTTAACTCAACTTGAGCAAAGTGGTGATTGTAGGTCGACTTAATGGTTTACGCATAACTGCACCGTCAACATTAGGTGATGCGCGTTATGAGTTAGCGGTTGGTGTTCAGCACACTCATTTGAACGTGCTTTTAGGGCAGGGACTGCGGCTCAGATTGCGGCCTGGAAAACACTGCGGCCATTGCGGTAGGTCTGTGGCAACGCTTATGCGCGGAGGCTATTGCAACGATTGCTTTTTCGCTTTGGCACGATGCGATACCTGCTTTTTAAGTCCCGCGCGGTGCCACTTCGCTGCAGGCACCTGTCGAGAGCCAAGCTGGGGAGAGCAAACGTGTATGCAGCCCCATCTGGTTTATTTGGCGAACAGTGGTGGCTTAAAGGTGGGCCTTACCCAGAACCGACGGCAACAGCAGCGTTGGTTGTCCCAAGGCGCGACCCAGGGTTTAGTCATAGCTCAGGCCGACAGTCGCCGCGACGCGGGTATTTTGGAATCCAGAATCGCCCAGCGCATCAGTGACCGAACCCAATGGCGGAAAATGGTCGCAGCAGCTCCAGTACCTCTGAATTTGCAGTGGTTTCGCGAACAGTTGTGGCCGTCGGTGGATTTGCCATTGGGGTGTCGTTGGTTAATAGATGAATCTGAGCAGCACTTAACCTATCCTCTACAATCATATGCGCCGCCGCGCCAGCACTATCTTAATGCGGACAATGTTGAGCTTGCGGATAACCTGGTCGGAATCAAAGGTCAGTACCTGCTGATGCAACATGGTGTGTTCAATGTGGCCAAACATGTTGGGCTCGGCGTGGAACTAACAGTAATGCCACGGATCTCGGCATTTAAGGCGCATCAGAGCGATCAATTGTCGCTGTTTTAGCCTTTAGCGGCGGCGCTTTGGCGAAGCTCATTTATTAACCATTCTTAGGAACAACTGTGCAACAAGGATTACCTCAGGCCATAGCTTTAGCTGATTACCAAGCGCCGGATTACCGCACTGTAAAAACGGATCTTGTATTTGATATCCGTGACGGTGTTACTGAAGTGACGAGTACGTTAGATATCCAGCGTCAGAACCCGCAAGGTTCGGTGTTGCAATTGGATGGGCAGGAGTTAGAGCTCGTCAGCGTGGAACTCGACGGTCGCTTGTTATCCAGTAACGAGTTTCAAATCCATAGTGAGCAATTGCTGCTGCAAGATCTGCAAGATCAACATCAGTTGCGTATCGTGACGCGCATCCACCCGGAACAAAATACCGCCCTTGAGGGACTGTATCGGTCGAGCAAGATGTACTGCACGCAATGTGAGGCGCAAGGGTTTCGCAAGATCACGTACTATCAGGATCGTCCTGACGTGCTGTCGAAATTCACCACCACGATTATTGCCGACGAGGCGCGTTATCCAAACTTATTGTCCAATGGCAATCTAATAGCTGAAGAGCAGTTAGCTGATGGCAGGAAAAAAGTAACCTGGGAAGATCCCTTTGCTAAACCCTGTTACCTATTTGCGTTGGTAGCAGGTGACCTCGCGGTTTTAGAAGATCAATTCATTACCATGAGCGGGCGCAATGTGGCGCTAAAGATCTTTTCGGAGCCCCACAATATCGAACAATGCCACTATGCGATGGATGCCTTAAAGCGCTCTATGCGTTGGGACGAAGAGCGCTTTGGCCGCGAATACGATTTAGATATTTTCATGATCGTTGCGGTAGAGGATTTCAATATGGGGGCCATGGAGAATAAAGGCCTTAATATTTTCAACACCTCCTGTGTGCTCGCGTCAAAAGATACCGCGACTGATGATGCTTATCAGCGCGTAGAGGCGGTGGTAGCGCATGAGTATTTTCATAATTGGTCAGGCAACCGGGTAACTTGTAGGGATTGGTTTCAGCTGAGTTTGAAAGAAGGCTTTACGGTGTTTCGAGATGCAGAGTTTTCAGCTGATATGAATTCTCGTGCGGTCAAACGGATTGAAGACGTTGGATTTTTGCGTTCGATTCAATTTGCCGAAGACGCCAGTCCGTTAGCACACCCTATACGACCAAGTTCTTATATCGAAATTTCCAACTTCTATACTACTACTATTTATGAAAAGGGCGCCGAGGTAGTTGGTATGTATCGAACTTTGCTCGGTGATGAAAAATTTCGTCGAGGTACTGACTTGTACTTTGATCGTCATGACGGTCAGGCGGCGACGACAGATGATTTCATGCGCGCCATGAGTGATGCAGGGGGTATCGATCTTAATCAATTCAGGCGTTGGTATGAGCAAGCCGGTACGCCGAACTTGCGAGTAGAGGAACGCTACGAAAACGCCACGTTAACACTAAGCATCGAGCAATCTTGTCCGCCAACGCCGGGCCAAGAACAAAAATTACCATTTCACATGCCGGTGTTAATCGGCTTATTGGGCGGGGATGGACAAGACCTGGCCATCACAGCGAATCAGTTGGTGACCGAGGCGGAGGTCGAGTTGCGTGACAATAACGGCTCGGTCATGGTGAATTTAAGAGAACCGACGACGCAACTCGCGTTTACTGGGTTAACTGAGAAGCCGGTAGTCAGTTTTCTTCGCCAGTTTTCGGCGCCGGTAAAAGTCCAATATGATCGGCCAGCAGCGGAGCTGGATTTCCTTGCGAGGCACGATCAGGACGGGTTTGTGCGTTGGGATGCCATGCAATCGATGTGGATGTCCTACTTTGATAGGGGGGGCTCAGAAACCGATGCGCGGCCGCAAGACGCTGTGCACAGCATCGCCGAACAGGCACTGACCCTTAGTCGCAGTGATGAAAAGCTTTTAGCTGCGACCATGCTGACCGTGCCTGGTGAGCTTTATTTATTTGAGCAATTGCAAGGGTTCGACGCTCTTGGGCTTCTAGATGCCAGAGATGCTGGTGTGGCGTTGGTTGCAACTCAATCGGTCGAACTCTGGCAGACGCTTTATGAGACGTACGCGGCCCGTGACGGTCATCAAGTTGATGCTGACAGTATTGCTGCTCGTGCTCTGGCTAATATCGGGTTTAATTATTGGTGCCGTAGTCTGGCTGCTCAGGGCGAGATTGCGCAGTTACAATCCCAGCTTCAAAAGCGCTATTCGAGCGTGGATAACCTCACGGATCGACTCGCTGTAATGGCCTTAGTGTGCCGGCTACCGGAAGTTGAAGAAACGATGCGCGAAGAAATTTTGCAGGACTTTTACGCTAAGTGGGAACAACAGGCTTTGGTTATTGACCTGTGGTTCAATCTGCAAGCGCAAAGCCCGATCACCGATATTGCGGGCGTCAAGAAGTTGATCGCCCATCCCAGTTTCGATCTGAAGAATCCAAATCGAGTGCGATCTGTGTATGGCGCGTTTGGCATGCTGAATTTGCGCCGACTGCATGCCCTTGATGGCAGCGGCTATCGATTTGTTGCAGATGCTGTGGCTGAGATCGATGCCTTGAATCCGCAAATTGCAGCTAGGCTTGCAACACCGCTTACGCGTTGGAAAAAGTTTGATGGGCAACGCCAGCAACTCATGCAGAGTGCGCTGCGCGGGCTTTTAGACGAAAGCGGTCGCGGTCCTTCCAAAGATTTATTTGAAATAGTGAGCAAAAGCCTAGCGGGCTAATATGAACTGATTGGCGCACTCAATCAAAGTTGGGCTGATGGAAGTCCTGCTTGGTGCTGGCGCTGACTAGATTGATCCGTTTATCTGAAATAATTGGCCGTTTATCGCCACTAGGTAGCGGCGTTATGGTGCGGACGACATCATTTCGCGCTAGTCAGAGAAGTAACGGGTCTGCTGAAATCGTAGGCGGGCCTTTGGCAAGATCGCTGAGCCGGTAAGGAAACGTTAGAGGTATTTAACGAACGGGGTGGCCAGCCATTTCTGACTGATGGTTTAGGCAACTTCGGAGGTTAAAGTGGTGGTTTTAAATAAAATTTCTTTACGGGCAGCTGTGGCATTTGCCGTTGCGAGTGTTTTTGCTTCATCGAATACGTTTGCAGAATCGGCGCAGTCCAGCGCTCAAATGGCGAGCAGCGACACCGGTAATGTCGTGTCGAGTGGCACTTCGTCAGCAGGCAATGGCGTGGTGGTAGCGGGTGGCATTACCACAGGGACTGCTGTAGCCGTCGGTGTTTTGGGGGCGGTAGTGCTGGCAAGCATTGTCAATCAGCTAGAGGATTCGGATGAGCCGCCTGGAACGCCAAGTACGACTAGCACTACAGCGACCACGGCAACTACAGCGACCACCGCGACCACAGCCACTACGGCAACTACAACTGCGACTTCGACAACAGCGACGTAGGATTAAAGATTCAACTGGACGGATAAAGGGCGGGAAGGGGTTCTCGCACCTTTTGTTTTTCGCTACTTGAACTGTTGTTATTCAGTAGTGCTTTGGCAAGAGCCAAAGCCTTTTCGCGGCTCGTGGCGCTCTGTTCTGCGCCATAACACCAGCGATCTAAAAGTCTGATGAGTTCTAGCGCCTCTGGCTGTTCTTGTCGCCACGCCTGTATAGCTTTGTCCGCTGGCTGAGCATAGCGCAGCTGCAGATAATGCCTAAGCGAGTTTTGGATCATTGAGGCGTCCGCGGCCTTGATGTGCCGTAGGAGTCTTTTTCGCGACTGTCTCAGTGTCCAGGTGCGGGTTTTCAGGACAGCGCTCAACCCTCTGGCTGCAAATATAATCCCGAGTAATATGGCGATTACGCTCACCGACCATTGCAATAACTGAGACAGTGGCGCCGCAACATCGGTATTTGAGGCCTCGCCGATCGATGGTTCGATTTCACTTTGGCTGCTTTCTGTTTGTGCGGCTGCGTCTGACACCGGTGCCTCGCTCGTAACTCTCTGCTGATTGATCGAGTTACCTTGAGCCTGAAAAACTGTCGCGGCAAGAGAGCTCCGCTTTACTTGGTTTGCTTCCGTATCCCACCAAACGATCGTTGCGCTGGGTAGTTCCAAGCTCCCCGGCCTCAATGGCACCAGGTTACGCCGTTCGATCCGTTGACCAATGACGTCATTACCGCGGGTATTGTTTATCAATTGCGCTGCCTCTGGGTACGCCCGAAACGCGCCTCCAGAGAGGGCGGAGGACAATGGTGGTATGCTCGCGCCGGTATTGCGTTCTGCGGTCACTATGACCACCTGAGTTAGTGTATCGCCCACCTCGACTGGACCCACATTTACAGTAGGCTCGAAGCGCTGACTCACAGAGACATTTTTGGCGGGCAGCCACGGTGCAGTTTTTGGATAGGCGTCGGGTATCGGCTTGACCGTAATTGCTTTTTCTTTGGTGGCGACGCGCACGCCCTTGCGCGACACCCGACCGCTGTTGAGTACGCGTACGCTCGCGGTCATTTCCACTGCAGGAATGGTTAGATTGCCGCTCGCTTCCGGAAAAATCGCGTAGCTTTGCGTGACGACACCGTAGTTGCGTCCGTTGCGCTGGATGGTGGTCGTTTGATTTTCTCCAAGTGTTACCACTTTAGCGTTTGGTATATCTGGCGCGCCGGGCTGGCCCCCGTAGAGTTGTACGCCATTGGAATAGAATAACTTCCGCTGCATCGATATCTGACTTTGAACGTAGACGCTGGAGCTGGAAAATTGCTGCTCGTAAAACACTAATTCGTCTATCTGGCGCCGGGTGCTGGGTGTCAGCGGCCTAACATCTAATATTAGTGGGTTTGTCGAGAGGTTGCCGACCCTGATAGGCGGGATGGAGAGCGCGCCAGTTTTTCGCGGTTGTAATGTTATCTGGTAGTCAACCCAGCTTTGGGTGCGGCCGTTGACGTACTTGTATTGACTGCTGGTGTTATTCCCCATGATGTGGAAGTTTTCCTCTAAATCGGTCAGATCTAAGGACTCAGCGCGGCGGGTGTTGTGTGCGCGAATAACCAGTCTGACGGACTCCAATTCCTCTATTGACTCGCTGGAGAGGCGCGCACTGATATCACCATGAACATGAGGCACGAACAGTGTCAGAAAAAGCAGGACCTGCCTGCCGAGGCCTACCATACCTTTTCTCCCTGGCGATGTTCGTAGTTGCCATTGCGCAGTCTCTGTTTCGTCTCGTGTTGAAATTTACGTCGTAAAAGCCCGCCTGGCTCGTCTGGGACTCGTCGCAGCCATTGCTCCAGCGCTTCGCGTTTTTCGTCGCGGTTAACCAATTCTTGCCGCTGTTGCTCCGAATCATCGCTGTCTGACTCTTGCTCGGATTCGCGTTGTTCATCGGTTGGGTCTGAGGCATTCTCGTCTGATTGTTGGTCTGATTGTTGTTGTTCCTCGTTACTTTGACTTTGTTCTGAATTCGCTGACTGCTGCTCTTGCTGGTTGTCGCTGCCTTCTTGCTTGGCTTCATCCTGCCGCTGCTGCTGCTGTTGTAAAAGGCGCTCAATGAGGGCTTTGTTAAAAGCTGCGTCTTCATGGGCTGGCGTTTCGCTAAGCACTTTTGCATATAGATCCAAGGCTTTTTGATAATTGCCAAGGCGAGCTTCGGCGGTGCCGCGATTGTATGTGCCGGTATTGCTGGGGTCTTGATCAAAGCCGCGCAGCGCGTGCCCCCAGTCGCCGCTTCGGTAGCTAGCAACCGCCCGCCATTGGGGGTCTTGGAATAAAATGGCTGCTTTTTCCGGCTCACCAGCAGTGAGGGCCTGATGAGCGCGCTGATCGTCTCGCCACCACAATTTATCCCACAGGCTTCCAGGGGCTGTTTGATTATCGGCAGAGTTTGTTGCTGCGACCGCGTCCATGCTGGGTGTGGCGAAAGCAAAAAGTAACATGACCAACGCGCCACGGCGAAAGCCTAAAAGACACAAGGGCAGTAGAAGAACTGCGAGCCAGTGACCTTGATCAAACCAAGTGTCGAACTCTCGTTCCACTTCGATTGATGCGTCCTCCGTCGGTAGTGGGGTCGACAATACACGGTTAAAGTCATCGTCACTAAGGTTGATTTTAGAGTATTTGCCGTAACTGAGGTTTGCTACTTCAGTGAGCCTGCGCTCGTCCAGTAATGCAATAATCTGATTGCCCTCTTGGCTCAACAGGTAGCGCCGCGATTCCTTGGTAGGCTCCAGAGGAATGGCGCCGCCCTCGTAGGTGCCTATGCCGATGATAGAAATAGGAAAAGCGCGATTTCGGTGGCTGGTCACCGAGCTTACTTTATCTATGCCATCCGTTATTACGAGGATTCGACCTTCGCTCATGTTTGCATTGCTCAGCAGCTCTTTTGCTATTTCCAAGCCGTGGCCGGGATTGCTCCCAAGTACCGGCATCATGCCTGGATCTAGCGCCCCGAGTAGGTTCTCTATGGTCGCCACGTCGTCGGTCAGCGGCACTACTGCGTGGGCATCGCCGGCGTAGGCCACCAAGGCGGTCATTCCCTCCTTGCGCGCCCGCAGAATGTCGGTAACTTTTTGCCGCGCCCGCACAATACGGGAGGGCTTTACATCTTCGGCCCACATTGACAGAGATAGATCCAGTAGCACGACCAACGCATCACTCTTTTGTTCAACGTTCTGCGGCAACTTTTCCCAGGTTGGTCCTGCGAGACCAACCGTGGCCACGGTCAGGGAGCCAAGTATCAAGCCGCGTAGCCATTGCCCTGATCGGGTTTCTTCAACGTCCAATAGCACGGGCAATAATTCTTTGCTGATCGCGCTTTGCCAAGCCGAGCCTGAACGGGTGCGTCGAAACCAAAACCATGCGAGGCCTAAGATTGGTACGACAGCTAAAAGCCACTCTGGACGAATGAAATGGAATTCCTCGATCATGACTCAGTGGGCCGGCTCGCGTTGGCGGCGTACAATATCGATGAGTAGTAACGCAATCAGACAGCCAAGACTGGCTGCCATTGGCCAATAGTAGAGGGCCTGTATCGGACGATAGGTCTCCGCCTCTTGAGTAACTGGCTCAAGTTCGTCGATCTTGGCATAAATCTGCATCAATGTTTGTGGATCTCGAGCGCGAAAATATTGGCCCCCTGTGACATCAGCGATGTTGCGCAAAGTAGCCTCATCAAGATCAGCAGAGGGATTAGTGATGCGGTTGCCCAGAGCACGAAATACGCTAGGCAGGCGCATTTCGTCCGCGCCAACGCCTACTGTGTATATCCTAATTCCATCACGCGCGGCCAATTCGGCTGCCTTTGGCGGTTCGACCTCGCCAACATTATTGGCGCCGTCGGTGAGTAAAATAAGTACCTTCTCATCATGCGGTCTTTGGCGTAGACGTTTTACGGCAAGGCCGATGGCATCGCCGATTGCCGTCTTGCCGCCTGCAATTCCCACTGGGGCCTCGACCAGAAGACGATTCACGCTCTTGAGATCAAAAGTCAAGGGCGCCTGCAGATAAGCGTTGGTTCCAAACAATATGAGTCCAACGCGGTCGCCAACGCGGGCCTGGGCGAATTGGCCGACCACCGCTTTAACAATAGTTAGGCGATCTAAGAACTCATCGTTAACTCGCATGTCCTTGGTTGCCATGCTGCCAGAGATGTCCACTGCGAGCATCAAGTCGCGACCGGAGGTGGGCAATGTGACCGGATCCCCCGTCCATTGGGGGCGCGCGGTTGCTGTGATGAGGAATAGCCAAGTCAGCCAAATGAGTATCAGTTTCATCAGTTGGCGTTGCCAATCATTACTGTGGTTGACCTCCGCTGCAGAAAACGCCACTAAATCTGGAACGGTCAATGCCGATTCGGTACGTTGGTTTGGGCGCATGAAAGTGCGCACCAACAGCGGGGCAGGAGCGATAGCGAAAACCCAGGGCCAGAGCCACTCAATCATCTGAGTTCTCGTTGAGCTGGAGGGGGGTGCGTGTTGGATGCACGCGTGCGAGCAATTTCTGAATAAGCTGATCCACGGCTTCGATCTCTGCCGATGCTCTGGGGGAAAAACGCTGAGAGCCAAGAATTTTGCCGCATCCTTCGCTAAATTCTCGGCCCTTTGTGATGGTGTCCAAAGCGTTCAGCCATTGGTCATCCGATGTCGCGCCGAGGTGGCGGATACCTAAGGCGTTAACCAGCAGTCGTTTGAGAATTTCGTTGCTTTTATGGATATATTGCAGGGTGTCGATTCGTCCCTGATCATGGCTGTGTCTTAGGGCTCTAATCATGGCTTTGGCGCTGCGGATGGGGCGGCGGGCTGTATGCGCTTGCCAAAGCAGCCTGAAAAACCAAAGTACTGCCATGGCCGCGGCAAGCGACAATAACCACCACCCTGGTGCTGGCGGCCACCACTCCGGCGCCAAGGGCGCGTGGACGTCGCGGAGTTGTTGTAGTGGGTTGTCTTGCATCAGCTAGAGATCCCATGCAAGCGTATCGCTGTGGGTCGATAGGGCTCGATAATGCATCGACGGATGGCGACACATGTCTTGCAGTGCATCACGGCGGTATTTGAATTGTTGAGCATAGTTCTCTCGCACACGCGGATTACCAGAGAAGAAATTGACTCGCTGTTGACCATCGGTCACAACGTAATGTCCTGTCGGTGGCAGTGCTTTATCTAATGGGTCATATATTTGAATGACATCGACTTGATTGTTGCGTGCCAGTCGCTGCAGATGATTTCGCCACATCTCTAGCTCTCCGGCAAAGTCGCTAACAACAAAGATGCGAAATCGATTGTGGGTTAACCGTTGTAATTGCTGTAAGCCCGCCAGTTGCCGAGAACCTGACAATTTGTCTGGGTACCGAGTCAAAGATTGGTTGGATATGGCCAATTGGTTAAGCAGACGTCCGACGGCGCGACTGCTTCTATACGGTCGAAAAAGATGTTGACTATGGTTGTCGACGATTACTGCGCCAACTCGATCCCCGGCTGCAAGCGTCTGCCATGCGATGCGTGCCGTTATGTCGGCTGCTGCGACTGACTTTAGGCGCAACTGAGAACCAAAGAACATCTGCTGGCTTTGATCAACAAAGATTAATACCGGGCGCTCGCGTTCTTCGCGAAATATCTTAGTGTGTGGCTTATTTTTGCGGGCAGTCACGCGCCAATCGATCATTCGAGCATCGTCGCCAGGTTGATACTGACGGACTTCTGCAAAATCGACACCGCGGCCCCTGGTTTTCGATATCTTCAAGCCTGATTGGTGCCCGACAGCATTACTGTTGTTGGTCAGGTCCTTGTAAGCGCTGTGGCGCAGACCTAACAGTTGCTGCAGATCAACGTAGGCGCCGGTCAAGGCGCTCGTGATTTGAAAAGTTGCACGGTTTGCAGGCACAGAGTTACGCAAGGTCTAGTTAGGGCACGGGTATGCTTTGCAACAGCAGGTCTATTATCTGGTCGCTGGTGATGCCTTGTGCATCAGCCTCGAAAGACAATATTAGGCGGTGTCGCAGGACGTCATGGGCTACGTCTTGAATGTCTTGTGGCGTTACGAAATCACGGCCATCAAGCCATGCAAGCGCTCGCGCGCAAGTGTCCAGACCAATAGTCCCCCGTGGGCTGCTGCCGTAGTCGAGCCACTTTTCCAACTCGCCTTGGGGCGCACGACTGGCCATAACCAATTCCACCAGATAACGCTCGACCGGCTCTGCCATATGCAGACTAAGTAGATCTTTACGGGCGCTGAATAGGTCCAATTGGGTGAGTTTGCGTGGCGGCTGGGTCGGAGTGTTTTTTGATTCTTGCCGCACTAGGTGCAGAATCTTTTGTTCAGCTTCCCTATTGGGATAATCGACAACAAGGTGCATTAGAAAACGGTCTAATTGCGCCTCAGGCAGGGGGTAGGTGCCTTCTTGCTCTATTGGATTCTGAGTCGCCATAACTAAAAATAATTCTGGAAGCGGGAAAGTCTCTCGGCCAACGCTGACCTGATGTTCGGCCATCGCTTCAAGCAGAGCAGATTGAACCTTGGCAGGTGCGCGGTTGATCTCGTCAGTGAGAATAAGATTGTGGAAGATCGGTCCGGGCTGAAAGTTAAAGCTGCCATCCTCAGGGCGGTAGATTTCTGTGCCTGTTATATCGCTCGGCAAGAGGTCGGGGGTAAATTGGATTCGATGGAAATCGCCTTCTATGAGTTCTGACAATTCTTTGATTGCTCGAGTCTTCGCTAGTCCTGGTGCGCCCTCTACCAGCAAGTGCCCGCCGCAAAGAAGTGCCATCATCAAACGCTCGATCAAAGCTTCTTGCCCGATGATTTTTTCGCCCAGCCATTGGGTCGCTGCGACGAAAGCGGCATGAGGTGACTGTGTATCAAGGGTGTTCATCGACAAGAGCTTTTGTTGCGTTGAAAGCCAGCATTGTAGACTTGGAGTCTTATTGGGGAAAGCATCGGCAGCGTCGAAACTCTGGGCCTTGAGCTTTGCTCGTAATACACTTCCCTCATGCTTGCAATATCACCAAAACTCTTACTTGCATTGCCGCCGGAGATCGCTCACGAGGTGGCGATATCAGGGTTGCGTTTATTTGGCCGCCTGCCTTGGCGTGCGCAACCGTATACGTGTGGCAAAAGGACCTTATTTGGCTGTGAATTTGCCAATCCGATAGGCCTTGCCGCAGGGTTGGACAAGGACGCAAGAGCTGTGGCTGGGCTAGCACGACTCGGTTTCGGTTTTGTTGAAGTCGGCACTGTGACTCCGCGAGCGCAACCGGGCAATCCGCGGCCGCGATTGTTTAGACTGCCCGAACACCAAGCGCTGATAAATCGGATGGGCTTTAATAATCAGGGCGTTTTAGCCATGGTGCGTCGTCTTGATGCGCTGCGCCGCCGCGATCGACTTGCGGGCACCATCATTGGCGCGAATCTCGGTAAGAACAAGGACACTCCGTTGGCTGAGGCGGCTCGCGACTACACCTTGTGTATGGAGCACCTCCACCCCCTAGTCGACTACTTTACTTTGAATCTTTCATCACCCAATACACCTGGCCTGCGTCAATTGCAGCATGGCGATGAACTGTCGAAGCTGCTTTACGAGGTTAAGGAAATGCAGCAACGCCTGGGGCAAGGTGGGGCCGTTACGCCGCTCTTGCTTAAGGTAGCCCCGGACTTAGGTGATGAGGACATTGAGCGGATTGCCGAGCAGATTGTGGCTCATGAGCTAGACGGGCTGATTGCCACCAACACCACTTTGGACCGTGGGATCGTCGCCGAGCACCGGTTAAGCGATGAGGCGGGTGGTTTAAGTGGCGCACCGCTGACCAGCGCCAGTCGCTGCATCGTCCAAAAGTTTCGTCGAATTTTGCCTGCGGAACTGCCGATTATCGGTGTTGGGGGCATTAGCAATGTGGATGAAGCTCAGGCAATGTTGAATGCTGGCGCTAATTTGATACAAATCTACACATCTTTTATTTTTAAAGGCCCTAATTTGGTGCGCTCTCTCGCGCAAAATATCGCTTGATGCACCAAAGCAAATATTTTTCTTAAAATTTGCACTCTAATGTGGCGCAAATAAGGGCGATCGGGTTAAATGTAGCCTTCCACCACCTTGAGAGATAGTGATGAAAGGACTACTAACCATCGCGCTTATGCTTTGTGCCGGCTCCGCATTTGCTGATGACGGCATCAGCGGTGCAGATACCGCTTGGATTATGACCGCGACGGCCCTTGTGCTGTTAATGACGTTACCCGGATTGTCACTGTTTTACGGTGGTTTAGTGCGGAGCAAAAACGTATTGAGCGTACTCATGCAATGCTTCGCGATCGCCTGCCTCATGTCGATTCTTTGGATGGTCATCGGTTACTCCCTCGCCTTTGGTGATGGCGGTTCTATGAACGCATTCATCGGCGGGATGGATAATGTCCTTCTGGCCAGCATTGGCGAGGGTTCGGCATCTGGAACAATTCCAGAGAGCGTGTTTGCGCTATTTCAAATGACCTTCGCAATCATCACGCCAGCGTTGATCGTGGGGGGCTTTGCCGAGCGTATGCGTTTTTCCGCGGTACTGCTGTTCTGCTCGGCTTGGTTGATTTTAGTGTATGCGCCGATTTGCCACTGGGTCTGGGGAGGTGGTTGGCTGTCTGACTTAGGTGTTATGGATTTTGCTGGTGGTACTGTCGTGCACATTACTGCTGGTGTGGCGGCTTTAGTTGCCGCAGTGGTATTGGGTAATCGCCGAGGTTTCCCTCAGCAAGCGATGCCGCCTCACAATATGACGCTGACGGTTATGGGCGCGGGTATGCTGTGGGTGGGTTGGTTTGGCTTCAACGGCGGTAGCGCGTTGGCGGCCAACGGTGACGCAGGTATGGCGATGTTAGTAACACACATCTCAGCCGCTGCAGGTGCCTTTACTTGGATGATTATGGAGCGGATTCGTTTTGGTAAAGCGTCGGCTCTAGGCATTGTTACTGGAATGGTTGCGGGTCTGGGCACAATAACGCCAGCATCGGGTTTTGTGGGTCCCGGTGGCGCCTTGGTCATCGGTATCAGTGCCGGTGTGATCTGTTTCCTTGCAACTATTTATATCAAACAAAGGCTTAAGATTGACGATTCGCTGGATGTATTTCCGGTACACGGCGTGGGCGGCATTCTCGGTACGCTGCTCACAGGGGTTTTTGCAAGTAATGCGCTTGGCGTATTCAGTGGCCAAGAAGATATCTCTATTGCTTCGCAGGTTGGTACGCAGGCCATCGGCGTAGCGGCGACAGTCTTGTACACCGGCGCGGTGACGTGGGGAATTCTAAAATTTACCGATGTAATGGTTGGCAATCGGGTTGACGAAGAGCAAGAGCAAGAAGGCTTGGATTTGGTTTCGCATAATGAGCGCGGCTACGATCTCTGAGCGAGTACCTGAAAAAAACTATCGAATTGGATAGTCGGTTAGATCGTGCTGCGTGTAAGCGCAGTACGCACTAACAGGTCTATGAGCGCGTCAAAATCAAGGCCAAGGGCGGCAGCACCATCGGGATAAAGGCTGGTTGGCGTCATTCCAGGGAGGGTATTAACCTCCAGCAGGGTTATATTGTTGTCTTTATCGAGGATGAAGTCGGCACGGGATAAATCTCTTAGTCCTAAAGCGACATGAGCTGTTACCGCAATGTGTTGCAGTTCAGCAGTCACGCTCGGGGCAAGATCTGCAGGAACGATGTGCTCGCTTTGGCCCGGGGTATAGCGATTTTCGTAGTCATACCATTGGTCTGCCGCCGTACGTATTTCAATGACAGGATGGGCCTGCAGTTTTTGAGGCGTATGCAGCACCCCCACGGTTATTTCTTTCCCCGCAATGAAGGGCTCGACGAGGCAATCACCGAATTGCAGGCTGTCGCATAACGCTGCATATAAATCGCCTCCGGTGGGCAATAATTGCACTCCAAGAGCAGAGCCTGCGCTCAGTGGTTTGATTGCGACTTGGCTGCCGAAATTTTCCTCAATCTGTGCAATAACGGATGCTAGATCCGCGTTGCTTGAGACGATCCGATCCATGCTCACGGGCAAGTTGTGAGATCGAAATACAGACTTCGCTACGGCTTTGTCCATAGCTAGGGCGCTGCCGCGTACGCCGCTACCCACATAGGGTAGGCCGAGCATTTCTAGTAGTCCCTGGACCGTGCCATCTTCACCAGGGGAGCCATGCAATGCTGGGAATACCACCTCTGGCTGTAATTTGAGTAACGAAGCGGCACAGTGACGGTCGAGTTCTATGACGCTGCTGTTATGCCCATACGCGTTGAGTGCTTTGTGAACCTCGGCTGCGGAACGCCGTGAGACATCAGCTTCTGTGGATTCTCCTCCAGCCAGTACAGCGACGTTTAAAGGTTTTTTTTCGGCAGTTTGAGTCAACTCGTTCATAGGGTATTAAGGTCGTAAGTGGGTCCTCGAGTCAACAATGCACCAGCGCTGATGATCCCGCCAAGCGCCATCGAGAAACAAAAAATTTTTCGATAAACCTTCATATACGAAGCCACAGCGGCGGACCAGCTCTTGTGAACGAAGATTATCAGGTTGGATGTTGGCCTCTAATCTATGCAGGCCCATAGTGCTGAAAGCGTAAGCGATCAATCGAGTCAATCCAGCTTGCATGTAGCCTTGGCCTTGAAAGGCTGCACCAACATAGTAACCCAGTGATGCGCTGAGAAAAGAGCCGCGAACTATGTTATTGACGTTTATTACACCAACGATGTTGCCGTCAGCCTCTCGGCAGATGGCGAAACCCTCGTGATCGTTGCGACGAATCCTTTGTAGGTAGTATTTGAATAGAGCCGCTGTGGTTGGGGCTTGTATCCAAGGTCGGTGTAATTGCTCGCTGGCTTGCATGAGTGCAAGAAATTCCACCTCGTCATTATGGGTCACCCGTCGAAGATAGATGGCGCTAGCTATTGTCACTACGGTTCTCATTCTGAGAGCTAAGGCTTTGGGCCTCTATGAACTCTGTCAGGATTGGAGTAAGCAGCCCAAAGCCAAGCGCCAGAATAAAAACTGGATGAAATTCAGCCGCGTCGAAATGCATCAACGTCCTAAGCGAAAAATTGATCGTTTGCCATGCTAACAATCCGTAAGTGATTAGCGCAAAGCTAAGGGTGAGTAACAGGTAACGAGAGGTCTGGCGCATGAATTGGTCAATACAGTTGGGGTGAGCGGGGTACTGTTGGAGTATAAGTTGCCATCATAGGGTTCTGCCGGCGGCGTTGGTTTGGGCGAAAAAATAAGCCGCGCCGCGGCGCTTCAACCAGGCTGTGGAGAACTGTTCGCGGTCGTACGCGCGCGCAACGCTCAGGGTATCTGCAGCAGCAGGGTCCATAACCAGGACTTTGTCATCGCTTAGGCCATATACCAATAGCAGATGACCGCCGGTGCGTTCGAGTGGCGCCGTATTGAGCTCGCCGCGTTCAAACCGAATGCTGCATATCACGGGTGTTTTTTGTAGCAATGCCATTTCAACGTTTGACCAATCTGCACTGCACTCCACCGCGGCGAAGCACTGTAGCTGACTGGCCTGATAAATGGCTTGGGGCCACATACCGTATGCTTTAGTGACCGGGTCGTAACAGCCTTTTATCAGTTCAGTCCAAAGTTTCGCGTGGGCCCTCGGTGTGCTCAGTCTCTGCTGATAAGCCATGGCCATCGCAAGGGCGGTGGGTGAACAAATTCGATGCCGAATATCTTTGGCTGCGGTCATTTGGCTGATGGCGGGGGGCTGCTCCAATCGAGCCGAGCGCGTGGGTGCAACCGAGCAATCGAGTTCTATAGGCCTTGCAGACACGACGTAAAGATAGTCACTCGGCCGCGCGTCGCAGGCGACACGAAGAATCAGCCTTGCCGCTGTTACCGAGTTTTGCGAGTGCCAACAATCAATCTGGTCCTTGAGGGCTGGACCGTGCTGTTTATGGTCGGTAAATAATGCCGCATCGCTGCCAGCAGGGAGAGGGCGCAGGATGTTGTTGCCGCTAGCGTGTTGGAGCATGAATTGGTACTGATACTCGGTGCCCACAAGTGCGAAGCTCGGAACAATAATGTGATCTGGCGGTAGATCACCAAGATCTATGTGCGATTGCCATAGTCCTGACTCCAGGGCACACCACTCTGCCGATCCGTGGACTGGCAGCGGGTATTGGCTAGCGACTTGGGTTTCGCCGAGGCGTCGGGTAAGTTTCATCCTTGAATAATAGCGTGCAGACTGGGTAACTGACATTAAACTCAGGCTGTTAGAGGCAAATACACTCTTGTTCGGGGCAATTAGCGGCAGATGCAGGAAATAATTCTCTATACAACTGAACATTGCAGCTTATGTGATGCGGCAATTGATTTGTTGTTGTCTTTGCCGGAGAGCAGGGGTAGAACTTTAAAGACATTGGATATCGCGACGGACGATAAATTAATGATCGAATTCGGCCACCGGATTCCGGTAATAGCCGTTGGTGACAAAGAGCTTGACGCGCCATTTGATGCTGAGATGCTGGGGCAATGGCTCCAGAATAATGCCACGTGCTGATGTTGGGGCGGGTTTCAGAGGGGATATTGTGAACGCTACAGATTATCAATTGGCCCAGCAGGGCTTCGTTCGTGAGGGTGTGGATCGTGCCTTGGCCTTGGGTAACCGCGGCCCACTAAAATTTGACCAGGACGGTGGTCTGCATGAAGAGATCATAGATGCCTATTGGCGAACGGGTTTTTATGTCTTTGAAAATGTTATTGATCCAGCTGAGATAAAGTTGCTGCAAACAGAAATCGAAAGTCTCTTGGCGCGGGCGCCGGTGGACAATGGCGCGTTGGAAGACGCTCAGGGTAAACCTGCTTTTGGTCAAGAATTTGCGCGCCCGATTTACTCCCTGATACCACCGCTAACAGACCCGTGGGGAGGTACGGATAAGCTCAATGGCCGGCATCCGACAAAAATGACGCAGCCTGAATCGGCGTCGAGTGCGCCGAAAAAAGTAGTGTTCTTGATGTCGGGGATGTGCCAAATCATGGATTCTGGCCTCCGCCTTTACGGGCATCCTGACTTGTTGAAAATCGCAGCATCTATCAATGGCGACGACTTTGTCCCCTACAACGATGCGATTTTTGTCAAGCAACCCGGATTAGGCGGTTCAGTGTCGTGGCACCAAGATGGCGTTACGCATTGGGATTCGCCAGAGTGGGATCAGGGTATTCACGGCTTTAACTTTCAGGTTCAGCTCTACGATACATCGGCGCAGAGCTGTTTATGGGTAGTGCCGGGCACCCATAGGGCAGGTAAGTTGGACATAAAACAGAGGGTGGCCGACAACGCTGGGTCTGAATTTTTGCCGGACGCTGTGCCGCTATTTGCCGCAGCAGGGGATGTGACCATCGTTAATCGGCAAGCGTTACATGGTTCATTTGCCAATACGTCAGAAGATATGCGCGTATCGCTGACCTTCGGGTTTCATCGGCGGACTTCTGTTCTTGGCGCTCGTGGCGCTTTAAGCCAGTCGAATGACGAAGTCTATGACGCACAGCGTATTGACCGCCGGTCTCAGGTCGTCGCGGTAGCGATCGATGCGCGGCAGCAGTTCTATCCAGATGAATCGAGGTATCGATACCTGCCTATGCTGGGCCGAGAAGCAGAATTAGCGCACTCAAAAGAGAATTGGGAGCGGGTGATTCGAGATTACAATTTGCACGACCTGTCGATTTAATCGTCCATATCGAAGCCAAATAGTCGTTGCGCGTTCGCGGAACACCGCTGCGCTAATTCTTGGGGGCTTTGCCGGCGTAGCTCGGCAAGCCGGTTTAGTACAAATGGCAGTAAGGCCGGCTCGTTTCGACGTCGGTATTTCTTGAGCGCGGCGAGTGTGTCTGGGAACAGCCGGGCATTTTCCGGGGCATTATGTGGTCGCAAAAATGGCCCATCGGTTTCAATCATTATGCGATTATCGGGTATTAAGGGGACTAGTTCTCGGAGTGCGCCTCCGCGCGCCTCGTCACACAGCCAGCCGGTGATGCCAATATAACAGTCAGCTTTCAAATAGTTGTCGAGCTCATCAGCACTGCCAGTAAAGCAATGCACGATAATGCTCGGTGGCCGGATAGGTTGGGTAAGCCAATGCAAAACCTCGCCTTGGCTGTCCCTATCGTGAACGAATAGCGGCAGTGTTGTTTCGCTGGCGACCTCGATCTGCGCCTGAAACGCGCGTCTTTGGGCTGCCGGCTCGGAAAAGTTGCGATTGAAATCCAGACCGCATTCGCCGATTGCCGCCACTAAGCGGTGTTGGCTGAGTTCGCGCAGTCGCTCGCTGTCACGGTCTTTCCAAACTTGGGCGTCGTGAGGATGAACGCCAGCTGTGGTCAGTAATTGCGGCCAGTTTTTTTCGTTCTCAGCGTATTCACACAGCACCTGATTTGCCGAAACCATATCCAGATCGGTAGCGCAGGCTAATATACCAGTGATTCCCGCTTGGGCTGAGCGTTCTAGAAGCTCTGATCGATCGTCGCCGAACTGCGAGTTCTGCAGGTTTACACAGATGTCGATCATTATGAACGCTGACCGACGCTACGTTCTCCTGAGCTTAAGATATTTTCTGGAGTGTTGAGCAACTGGTTGTAGACATAGGTGAAAGCAAGCACGTTTTTCACATAGTTACGGGTTTCACTAAACGGTATGGTTTCTATCCACACATCCATAGGCATGCCGTCATTACGTTTTATCCAGCGATCGACTCTATGCTCACCGGCGTTATATGCCGCGATGGCCAATGGTCGCTGACCTTCGAAGCGATCAATTAACCATGCCAGATGATAGCTGCCCAGTTGGATATTAATCTTCGGGTTATTCAGTTGGGTGGCAAAATTGCTGGGTAGCCGAGCCCGCTTTGCGACTAACTTTGCGGTGGCGGGCATCAGTTGCATGAGTCCACTGGCGCCGACGCGTGATTTTGCTGCCGGCTGATACGCCGACTCTTGTCGCGCCACGGCGCGCAACAGTCCAGGCGCAACGTCTTGTTTGTGCGCGGCTGAGTTGAAATCGGAGTTAAAGGTCAAGGGAAAACGCAGAGCTAAGTCGTCCATGGCCTCGGCCAGATTGGCGCTGCGTATAGCTAGTGACAGATTGCCTATGTCCCGGGCCAGATGGCCTAATTTTCGTTTCTCATCATTACTGACTGTGTCGAGCGCTCGATACCACTCCCGGCGCCCGTTGAGATCTTCGCCAACAGCGAATAGTTCGATTGCACGCTGCGCACTGGCGTTACTTGAGAGGTCAAATGCCGCCGGTTTCGGAGTGCCGGCCTGCAGTTTTTGCACTGGCATATCCAAAGCCAGTGCGGCCATGAAGCCATAGTAGTGTCTTTGTTCGGCAAGTTGCCGCAGCATCTGCTGCGGGTTGGGTGTATCGATATCGGATGGTTGTGAGGAAGCTGCTTGCTGCAGCGCCCGTGCCCACCAATATTGCCAGCGTTGGGTGTTCTGCTCGCCGCTCGGTAGGTGGCTTACCCAGTACATTAGTTCTTCCCAGTTTTGCTGAGCCAGCGCTGCCTCGGCGAGGCCTTGAGTGGCAAAAGAAGATGTGAACTGCGCGCGCTCAGCCGCTCCCGGAAAAGCGCCGCCTCGTGCTAATCCGACTTGAATATGCTCTGCGATGATTGAGCGCTGCACCGGACTAAATGAATGGGTCTCTGCGTAGCGCGCCCAGGCCTTTGCCGCGTCCTCGGCGCCGTTTCTACTCAGGCGCATAAGTCCGTGCTGAATGATGCTTCTATTCTGGGCGTTGTCTCGAGCGAAACGGCTGCGCTTAGCCACACGTTTGGGTTGCGTGTGCACCTGATAGTAGGCCTCTGCAGTGCGTTTGTTGCTGCCGGTAAAAAATCTGAGCAAATAGCGAGAAAGTTTGCGCTGGTTGTTTTTTATTGCGGCATCGAAACGTTGCCATGCTATTTCTTCAGTAAATCGTGGAGTCGTGCGCCAGACATCGAAGATAGGGTCACAGGCTTTTGGTTGGGATTTTGGGCTCAGCCAAAGATCGGTGGTCCAATCCAGGGCTTTTTTGCGCTGTTCCCGCCCATAGAGCGCACGGACGTAATAGCAGCGCAGTTCATCGTCGCGGCTGCGCTGGTAGTCGGCGTCAGAGAAATTTTGCAGTAGCGTCGTCCAATGGCGCTTTTGGCCAAGCTTCTTTAACCAACGGCGAAACATGATGTCGCTGGGGGCGAGATCGCTGTGTTCGTCCATAAAGCTTCTTATTTCTTTGGCTGACGCGCGGTTTAGCCGACCGTTAACGCGGTGGTAATCCAAGTACGGGCGCAACGGATAGTTCTCTAGACGTTTGACTTTTGCTCTGAATTTGCTGATCGCACCTCGGCGCAAATCGTCCAAGGCTTGTTGATAGAGCGCGCGCTGCTCGAAGAGGCTCGATTCGTCGTCCCCTGTTGTTACGGCATGGGTTAAGGGGGCTAGGCCGACCAATAAAAGTAACAGTAAACTCGAGCGGAGTAACGCCGCTGCCGGCAACCGATACTTTAGTGAACGAGTCTTCCCGGCGAGTAATACCATTAAAAATTCAGTTAACCGGCGGGTTTAGGTGGATTCGCTGTCATCATGGCCGACGCGCACGGCCAAAACGTCGCAACTTGCACCATGGAGAACACCATTGGCTGTAGAGCCAAGTAGCAGTGCTAAGCCATGCCTTCCGTGGCTGCCCACGACAATAATATCTGCCCCTGCTTCCTCAGCGGTGCGCTGAATCTCGCTCTCCGGCCGACCAAAAATAAGGTGTTGGTGGCTTTCGGGAACATCTAAGGCGGCTGAAAACTCTTGCAGGTATGCAGCGGCCTGATCCTGGATCTGGTCCTGCACTGTCGATAGATCCATGGGTACATCACCTCCGTAGGCAAGGCCCAATGGCTCGATGACATGCACCACGTGAAGCTCGGCGCCAAAAGCGCTCACCAGTTGAGTGGCGCGTTCTGCGACTTCAAGAGATTCCTCAGTCAGATCTACTGCTAGCATAATTTTTTTGTACTCAGACATAGTGCAAGCCTTGCGTGCTGATCGCTATTGGGCGGAAGATACAATGTCCGTCTAAGGCTAACAAGTAGGAGTAGATGGATGGTTTGGTTAATTATTCTGGCAGTACTAGCCCTAGCGGTTGGTCCTATTTTCTATCTGTTGCCGAGTGCGCAAGATCGCTTTCTTGCAGGCCTGCGCCAGCATGCGCGGCAATTGGGATTTTCTATGCAACTGCAGAGACTAGGTAAGTTAGACCCGACTGCAGCGGAACGTGTCAGTGCTTCAGGACAGCAGCGTGATCCGTCGGTTGAATGTATGCGCTATCAGTGGCTGGTAAGAGAACCAATACACCCACCACTGGACATCGTGTTACGGCGCTTGCCGGAATCTGCCACAGTGTCTGTGCAGGAGACTATGCCGGGCTGGGGGGTTGCTAAGTCAGGTGAGCGGCGTACTGCAGACCACGCTGGGCTGCTTGAAATTGCACAACACCCAGAGCTTCAACATGGCTTATTCGAGTGTGTGCGGAGTTTGCCGGACGCAGTTTTAGCATTAGGTATTGAAGGGCGCTCGGTCAGCATCTATTGGCATGAACAGGCGGCGGTGCCCAGAAGCGCTGATGAAAAAGGTCGCCTTGCGGTTGGCAAAAGCCTAATAGAAGACTTACGTGAGCGCCTGCAAAGTCTGGCGTCGGCAATCGTCCAGACCTATGGCGAGCGCGACAACGCGCCCTCATAAACGCTTCCCTCCAAGGCTCTGCGCACATGTTCAGTGGCGCTGTTGACTTAGACAAGTTTGTTAGGAATCGGAGGGATTTCTTGACAGCGGTGATCTCCTAGGCCTATAAATCGCGCGTTGTGATCTGTGTGGCTTGGGTTTTCCGGGTGTAATGGACGTCCATACCACGTTTTGTTTGTACAAATTGTTATTTTCTTGGAGCTCTATGGCTAGATCATTGGTCATCGTCGAATCGCCGGCAAAAGCGAAGACCATTAATAAGTATTTGGGTAGCGACTATATTGTGAAGTCCAGTGTCGGACATATTCGCGATCTGCCTACGGGCGCCCGTGCAGTTGACCCAAAAGCAAGGGCGAAGGAAGCGCAAAAGACCAAGGCCCTGCCGCAAGAGGAGCGCGCTGCTTATAAAAAGAAGCGGGCGCGCGAGCAGCTTGTTCGGCGTATGGGCGTCAACCCCGATAAATCCTGGTCTGCTGAGTACGAAATTTTGCCTGGCAAAGAGAAAGTCGTGGACGAACTGCGGCGCCTAGCGAAGAACGCACCCACCGTTTATCTAGCTACGGACCTTGATCGTGAAGGTGAGGCTATTGCCTGGCACCTGCGAGAGGCCATAGGCGGCGATGAAAGTCGTTACCGTCGTGTGGTATTCAACGAAATCACTCAGAAGGCGATCAAGGAAGCCTTTGTTGATCCGGGTGAGTTGGATATGGATCGCGTCCATGCCCAGCAGGCACGGCGCTTTCTTGACCGAGTGGTGGGTTTTGAACTTTCGCCGCTGCTTTGGTCTAAGGTGGCGCGAGGATTATCTGCCGGTCGCGTGCAGAGCGTAGCGGTAAAACTTATTGTCGAGCGAGAGCGTGAAATTCGCGCCTTTGTGCCCGAGGAGTATTGGGATTTGTTTGCGGATTTACTCCGCGATGGCGATTCTTTACCTGTTCGATTTCAGGTCAGTCGCCAGGCTGGGGAAGCATTTCGGCCCCAGAATAAGGAGGTTACTGATGCGGCGATAGCCGTGCTGCAAGGCGCCGAGTTTTCGGTCAGCCAACGCGAGGATCGTCCTACTCGTACAAAACCTAATGCACCTTTTATAACGTCAACTTTGCAGCAGTCAGCCAGCACTCGTCTGAGTTTCTCTGTTAAGAAAACTATGACCATGGCCCAGCGTTTGTACGAGGCAGGTTACATCACCTATATGCGGACGGACTCGACCAATCTCAGTGCGGAAGCGGTCGAGGCATGCCGTGATCATGTGTTAAGTGAATTCGGCGCAGCGTACTTGCCAGAACAAAAACGCACCTATACGGCCAAGGACGACGCCCAAGAGGCTCACGAGGCAATTAGACCCTCTGATGTAAATGTTCGCCCGGAACAATTGAACGGCGTGGATGCGGATGCAGTGCGCCTCTACGATCTCATTCGCAACCAATTCATGGCATGCCAGATGACCGATGCGGAATATCTGAGCACGTCTATCAAAGCTCAGGCAGCAGACTTCGAGCTGCGGATTCGCGGTCGTATATTGAAATTCGACGGGTTCACACGAGTGTTGCCGCCGTTATCGCGTAAGGAAGAGGATACGCCGCTGCCAGATTTGCAGCCTGGCCAAGTTTTGAACTTAAATGCGCTGGAGCCCGTTCAGCATTTCACCAAACCAACGCCGCGCTTCGGCGAGGCCAGTCTAGTTAAAGAATTGGAAAAACTTGGCATAGGCCGCCCCTCCACCTACGCGAGCATTATTTCTACGATTCAGGATCGTGGCTACGTCAGTCTCAATAACCGCCGCTTTTATGCCGAGAAGATAGGCGAATTGGTAACGGACCGATTATCAGAAAACTTCACTAACCTGATGGATTACGGCTTTACAGCGGGTATGGAAGAAGAGCTCGACAAAGTTGCTCACGGTAAAGCGATGTGGAATCAGGTGCTTGATAACTTTTACTCGGATTTTAGTTCTAAGCTCGATCAGGCCCAAGCCCTTGAGGGTGGTATGCGGCTCAACGCGCCAACAGATACCGATATTGAATGCCCAACTTGTGGTCGGCATATGCAAATCCGTAATGGCTCCACGGGTGTGTTCTTGGGTTGCTCCGGATATAGCCTAAAGCCGAAAGAGCGCTGCACAACGACTATGAACCTCATTCCAGGCGAAGAAGCCGTAGACGTGGATGAGGACGAAGAGGGCGAATCAAAATTACTTCGGCGCATGAAAAAGTGCCCCAAATGCCAAACGCCAATGCTCAGTCATCTCCTCGACGAACAACGCAAGCTGCATATTTGTGGCAATGGCCCAGATTGTGATGGTTACTCAATCGAGCGTGGTCAATTTAAAATCAAAGGCTATGACGGTCCGGTACTAGACTGTGATAAGTGCGGTGCGGAAATGCAGCTCAAGTCTGGGCGGTTTGGTAAGTATTTTGGCTGCACGGAATGTAAAAATACCCGTAAGTTATTGCGCAGCGGTGAGCCGGCGCCGCCGAAAGCCGATCCTGTGCCCATGCCCGAGCTGGAGTGTGAGAAAGTACCAGACCATTACCTGTTGCGTGATGGCGCTTCAGGGATTTTCTTAGCCGCCAGTCAGTTCCCGAAGCATCGCGAAACGCGTGCGCCGAAGGTGATCGAGATTAAGCCTCATGCGAATGAGCTTGATCCAAAGTTCCAGTATCTAGTGGAAGCTCCCGAGCGGGATCCTGACGGTAACCCGGCGATCATTCGCTACAGCCGTAAGACCAAAGAGCAGTATGTGCAGTCCGAAATTGAGGGCAAGGCGACCGGGTGGAAAGCCTATTATCAGAACGGTAGTTGGGTAGAAGAGCTCAAAGCCGCGAAGAAGACGAAAACGTCGGCCTAAAAAGTAGTCGCTTAACCGCGTGGTTAGCGCGTTAGAGGTGTTGGCGGATAACGCCAACCGACAAGCCCTCAATCGCAAAGTTTTGCGTCGCTAAATCTACTTCAATTGGCTGGTAGGCGTCGTTTTCGGGAAGCAGCATCACTTGGTTGCGGCGTTTCGTGCGTTGAAAGCGCTTTACTGTGACCTCTTGGTCTATTCGTGCAACCACGATTTGTCCATGGGTTGCTACTTCAGTTTTGTGCACGGCCAGTAGGTCGCCGTCGAATATGCCCGCGTTCATCATGCTGTCACCACGCACGCGCAGCAGATAGTCAGCATGAGGCTGAAAAAAGCTCGCTGGCAAGTCGATACGGTCTTCAATGTTTTCTTCAGCCAAGATTGGGTCGCCGGCTGCCACTCGACCTACCACTGGCAGGCCCGGATCCACCAAGTCGGGCAGGCGTATGCCGCGCGATGTTCCTGGAATCATTTCTATCGCGCCTTTACGGGCTAGCGCTTTGAGGTGCTCTTCTGCAGCATTTGCAGACTTAAAGCCAAGCTCTTTCGCGATATCAGCCCGAGTTGGTGGATAGCCGGTATCGACAATGTACTGACGAATCAGTTCCAGCACCTGAGTTTGCCGTGCGGTAAGCGCGGCGGAAGTGATCATTGGGCTAACATTGGCCATAATGGAACCTGGTTAAACATACAGTGCTGGCAGTATATACATAGGTGCAGGTGCCTGACCAGTGCCAATTTGCTAGAACTCGATTCAGTTCCGTGTCGGGGGATGCTGGATTCGCCGCGCGTACGCGCTACTATGGTGGCTGCTCTTCGCCTAGGGGCATAGTCAGCAATTAAGCCAACGGATTTTTGCATGCAAACAATATTCGATTATTTTGCCGCTCACGGCTGGATTGCCGAGGCCTTTCTAATCATCTTACTTACGGCTGGCCTTCGCCTCATGCTCAAAGTATCCCTCGATCGCTTAGCTCGACAGGCGCAAAAGAGTAATAACTATTGGGATGATGCGTTGGTTGAAGCGGGGCGTCGCCCTGCGGGTATCGCGGTTTGGGCGCTTGGTATTAGTCTCGCTGCTGAAGTGGTGGGGGGAGATGCTCAGGCCGAGATCTTTCAATACATCGACAGTATGCGTGATGTCGCTGTGGTGTGGCTATTAGTGTGGTTTGCGCTGCGGTTCATTCGGATGATTGAACAGCACTACCTAGCAAATCACACGGAAGATAACTCGCTTGACCGAACCACTGCTTCTGCGGTCGGCAAGCTGTTGCGGGCCACGGTGGCCATTACCGGTACTTTGCTCGTGTTGCAGGCGTTTGGTGTTTCTGTTTCTGGGGTGTTGGCCTTTGGTGGCATCGGCGGTATTGCTATTGGTTTTGCTGCTCGTGATTTGCTTGCAAATTTTTTTGGCGCCTTGATGATTTTCCTAGATCGCCCGTTCTCAGTAGGGGATTGGGTACGCTCACCAGACCGAGATATTGAGGGCACCGTAGAGGACATCGGTTGGCGGTTAACACGTATACGTACTTTCGATAAACGACCGCTTTATTTGCCTAATTCAATCTTCTCGAGCCTCGCGGTGGAAAATCCATCGCGTATGTATAACCGGCGCATTTACGAGACGATAGGGCTGCGTTATGACGATATCGGATCAATGGAAGTAATCGTTCAGGCCGTGCGCGAGCTGTTGGAAGCAAGCGATGAAATTGATCAAAAGCAGATTTTAATGGTCAATTTCGTAACGTTTGGGCCTTCGTCGGTGGACTTTTTCATTTACGCCTTTACAAAGACAGTGGATTGGCAAACCTACCACGGCGTTAAGCAACGTATTTTGCTGAACGTGGCAAAAATTATTGAGTCGCATGGCGCGGAAATTGCCTTTCCCACTCAGACACTGCATGTAGTACCAGAACCGAGTGGTGGCGCTCAGTGATGAGTCTTGGCGACTTGCCGTTTGCTGATGATGTGCCCGCTGCGGTGAGTCGAGGTTTTTCCCAGGCAGACCTAGTGTACTCGTCCATGCAGATGAGCCAAGCCATTGATCGCATGGCGGTCGCCATCACGGCGACCTTGCAGGACCAAAATCCGGTATTATTGACCGTGTTGCCTGGGGGTCTCTATTTGACTGGGCAGTTGATGGGGCGCTTGGTCATGCCGATGCAAATCGGCTATTTCGACGTCGATAGCGGCTTGGTAAGCGAGCAAGGTGGGGATGCGGGTTTGCGCAGCAGTTCTCATCCAGAGCTTTTTGGTCGTAATGTTCTGCTGGTCGCTGACACGCTGAACTGTGCAACTGTGTTGAAAACATTGCTGGATGTGCTGCAAGCACAGAAAGTTGCCTCTCTTCATTGTGCTGTCATGGTAGAAAAAGTCGATACAGCCTCTTCTAAGAACGGTTCAAGCGCGGATTTCGTCGGTGTTATTGGGCCTAATCGGACAATGTTTGGTTGTGGGTTAGATTTTTGCGGCTATGGCCGGAATTTACCGGGGCTTTACGCTATTCAAGGCTAGTCAATGATTTGGCCTCTTGTAGGTCTTGCCAACTCCGCTCCAGTATGGGGTCGGCATCAATGGGCTCAATGTTAATCAGTACGCCAATTAATGGATGATCGATATAGTGCAACTCGTTACTGCGCATGCGTCGACTCTCATTTAACTCAGCGTATGCATTAGTAGCAGGGTCTGGCTGCAGCCACAGCTTGGTGTTGGCGTGTAGGTAGCGACCGAGAGTTATGCCAATGTGGCCGTTTAGCCGAGTGAACTGTGCCGATAGATTGATAGTTTGGACAGGCAAAAGGATACGCTGGGGTGCATCTCTTGCAGGCACTGGTTGTTGCCAGCGGCCGTGAAAGACCACATCGAGTTCTGGCGCTAGATTAATACTCCGCCGCTGATCTTGAAGTCTGAGTTGATCATCATTCAGCCATTGCCAACTGTTGGCGTCGAAGCCGTCGTTGAAGCTCTGGAGGGCGTCCCGGAAATTCTTTTCAGCTTGGCTGATCGCGGAAGCTGTAACGATTTGAGGGGGCTCGGTATCTGGTTCGGCTTCATAGACGTCGATAGGATCGACGCTCAGCGGGTTAGCTTCTGCACTGCTTAGTGGCGGCGACAACGTTATTTGACTCCCCATCGGGGAAAATTCATTCAACAGTTCTGTTTCGAAGCCATTGCTTAATACGATATTCATGAAGTCGGGCAGAAACGCATCGGGGTCCACATGGCAATAGCGACTATTTACTGCGGAGCTCGAAAACAGATCTGAATATTGTGCCCGCTGCTGTGATCGCTGGGTTGTCAACGCCATTACGTCGTGCGGCCAAATTATTTGTGGCTGTTCTTGTAATGGTTCGATAGGCGCACCCATCGTTGGCTCGCGAAGAAAAACGATCAATTCAATGGCAAATCGATTGGCCGGCAAAGCGTCCGTTAAACTGGTCAATTCGCGGGGACTGGTGGCGCTAGCGTAAACGCTCAGCCCGCAGCATATTAACGTTGTGAGCGTGCGCCGGATCATGTCATGCCGCCGCCTCTCGTTGTGGCGTTAAGCGTTCGAGTAATTCGTGAGCGAATCCTAGGCGTTGCTCAAATGTTTCAAGCGCACGATGAATGCGCAATGTCGAGGAGCCCTCTAGTTGAAATGTATGACTTTCTTGCTGTACCAGATTGACGATCACCAATGGGTCGACTCGAGTGGTTTTGCTGAACTCTAGTTTGCCGCGCTCTGCTCCAAGATCCAGTTTTACAACGCCAAGGGATTGCGCCAACAATTTTAACTTGGTGACACTGAATAACTGTTTTAGTTGATTCGGTAGCAGCCCAAAACGGTCGATCATTTCCACCTGCAGCGCGTCCAGTCCGGCGGCGTTTTTGGCCCCGGCGATACGCTTGTACAAAATCAATCGTGCCTGTACGTCGGGTAGGTAGTCTTCGGGGATTAGGGTCGGCGCGTGTAAATTTACTTCTTGATTGACGGGGTCAAGTGGGCTGTCGAGGTCTGGTATCTTTCCGGAGCGCAAAGCTTCGACCGCCTGATTGAGCATTTCCATATACAACGAAAATCCTATGGATTCTATTTGCCCGGATTGATCGTCGCCCAGAAGTTCTCCTGCACCACGTATTTCCATGTCATGGGTTGCCAGGGTGAAGCCGACGCCGAGGTCTCCGGCAGCCTCTATTGCATCGAGGCGCTTCACGGCGTCAGTGGTTAAGCTCCGCGGCTCTGGTGTGAGCAAATAGGCGTAGGCTTGACGATGGCTGCGACCCACGCGGCCACGCAGTTGGTGCAGTTGGGCCAGACCAAATTTGTCGGCTCGCTCGATGATTATGGTATTGGCATTGGGGATGTCTAACCCGGTTTCAATGATAGTGGTGCAAACCAAAACATTGAGGCGTCTGTGATAAAAATCATTCATCACCTGCTCTAACGCCAGTTTTTTCATCTGACCGTGGCCGACGCCGATGCGCGCCTCGGGCACCATTTCGCGCAAAGTTTGGGCGGCTTGCTCGATGCTGCGTACTTCGTTGTGCAGAAAAAACACTTGCCCACCACGCATTAATTCGCGGCTGATCGCCTCCCGCACGCTTTGCTCGCGGCGTTGCTGAACAAAAGTTTTTATCGACAGGCGTTTAGCCGGCGGGGTGGCTATGATTGACAGATCACGAATGCCGCTCAGAGACATATTTAAAGTTCTAGGTATGGGCGTTGCGGTTAGGGTCATAACATCAACTTCAGCGCGCAGCGCTCGAAGGCGTTCTTTTTGGCGGACTCCGAAGCGGTGTTCTTCGTCAATAATCACGAGTCCCAAGTCTTTAAATCCAAAGTCTGTTCCCAATACCTTATGGGTGCCAATAACAATATCAGCTTGGCCGTTAAGGCTGCGTTGGGCGGCGTCCAGATTCTCTGCATTGCTGCGCAAGCGGCTAACGGTTGCAATGGTGATAGGCCACTGTGCGAAGCGGTCGCGAAAGGAGTCGAAGTGTTGCTGCGCAAGCAGCGTTGTCGGCACCAGAATGACGACCTGCTTGTTATTTTGAACGGCGACAAATGCTGCGCGCATTGCGACCTCGGTTTTGCCAAAGCCAACATCTCCACAAACGAGTCGGTCCATAGCTCGCTCAGCTGCTAGGTCCTTTAATGTGGCATCAATTGCCGTTTGCTGATCCGGGGTTACCTCAAAGGGGAATTCGCTTGCGAATTTTGCGTATTCTTGCGCCTCGGTTGTCAGCTTGTGTGAGAGTTTTAGTTCACGTCGCGCATAGATATCGAGCAGTTCTGCCGCAACGTCTATGACTTTCTCTGCGGCCCGCCGTTTGGCTCGCTCCCATTGGTCTGAGCCAAGCCGATGCAGTGGCGCAAGCTCCTCTTCAGCGCCTGCATATCGCCCGATTAAGTGCAGTGACGTTACAGGCACATAAAGTTTGGCACCGCCAGCATAGCTGAGCGTCAGAAATTCTTGAGAAGCGCCATCAATGTCTAATGTATCGAGACCGAGATAGCGCCCGACACCGTGCTGCATATGGACGACTGGGGCTCCAATGCTGAGTTCGGTGAGGTTGCGCACGATCTGGTCGGTATCAATTACCGCTGCAGAGTCGGTTGTTGAGGTTTGGCGCGCGCCCAGCACCTCGGTTTCGGTAACGACGAGCGCACGATCTGACCATAAGCCCGCTGTCAGTGGTCCGACGGTGATGTAATGTTCGTCCGGATCGGTGCTTTGATAGTCCGCGAAGCTTTCTAGAGGTTTAGTATTTATCCCCGCTTGACGTAACATTTCGTCCAAGATTTCGCGTCGCCCGGCGGTTTCCGCGACAAATAAAGTGGGTAATGGCTGGTCGTTGAGAAAGCTAACCAGAGCGCTTGCGGGCTGCGCAAGTCGTGGATTTGCATGCAGATCCGGAAACTCATTGCAGTTAAAAATCCGCTCGTGTTTTCGAGTTGTGTCACTGATGAGAATGCGTCGATGTTGAGCGAGCTGAGCGCGTAGTGTCGCCTCATCAAGGTAAAGTTCGCTCGGGGCCAATATGGGCCGCTCAACGTCGTGTCGTAATGATTCGTACCTAGAGGAGACCTCCACCAGATACTGTTCGCAGGCCTCCATTACGCCGTCTTCCAGAACAAATAGCGTATCTTCGGGCAGGTAATCGAAGAAGGTTGCCATCTGATCGAAGAAAAACGGCAAGTAATATTCAATTCCATTGGGTGCTATGTAGCTTGAGACGTCTTGGTAAATGCTGCAGCGGCGAACATCGACATTAAATGCGTTATGCCATCGATCGCGAAAGCGGGCGATTGCTGCATCGTCAAAGGGAAATTCTTTACCCGGCAGAATTTTCAACTCATTGATCTGTGCAACGCTGAGTTGGGATTCGGGATCAAAGGTACGTAAGGTATCTATCTCTTCGTCGAATAGATCGATGCGCACAGGCAACTCGGCGCCCATAGGGAAGATGTCCATGACCGCTCCGCGGACCGCGTATTGACCGCGTTCGGTTACGGTATCTGTTGATTGATAGCCGGCAGCTTCAAGCCGCAGTCGTTGGGATTCTGTGTCAAATACTTGTCCGCGCTTGAGGTCGAAGCAGGCACCGTCAAGAAACGTAGTGGGGGCAATTTTTTGTACTAGTGTCGGAGCAGGGACGATCAGCAGCCCCTGCCGTTGGTTGCGCAGGTGCTGTAGGCACGCCAACCGCTCCGAAGTAATGTCCTGGTGCGGCGAAAAAGCGTCATAAGGCAGGGTTTCCCAGTCTGGAAACCGCAAGATCTCATGGGGCTTTGCAGCGGACTGAAAAAAACGGATCCCGGATGCCCATTCCTCCGTGCTGGCAGGCTCTGCTGTCACTAGGACAATCATTTGCGGCGTTTGCTCGGATACGTTCTGGCGCAGTTGGCTGGAGAACTCGCTAAGCGCTAATAAGTGAGCGCTGCCTGCAAGGCCGCGCCAGGTGAGTTGGTCGCCAGCGCGCTGAGGCAGTAATTCTTCCGCTGCCGCGGGTAGGATCAGGTGGGTCACGATTGAAGATGTTGGTGAATACTCCGATAGTTTACCTGTATTGAGCGCTGGGCGGGCCGCTATTGATGGGAAAATTTGCCTCTTTAAGGGCCTTTGCGGTGCTGTATTCCCGCGGCGTGGATTTTACGGGTCATGCCATGGCCAGTACTAGCGTTCATGCAACCCCTAAGCTAAAGTTGGCCCGGAATGCGGCGAGGGGCGCCGCTTTTGAATGAGGGGAATCGTGCGTTCTGGTCTTGGCGCAAGGCCAACGCTAAATATTTTATGCAATCCACAAATGTTGATGATCCTAACTACTTCCACAAGGTTGTAGACTGTCAGTGGGCATGCCCAGCGCATACGCCCGTTCCCGAATATATTCGCTTAATTGCAGAAGAGCGCTACACCGAAGCCTATATGCTGAATTGGGACTCCAATGTATTCCCGGGTGTACTTGGGCGTACCTGCGATCGGCCATGTGAGCCGGCTTGCAGGCGCGTGCGTACCGAAGAGAAGCCAGTCGCGATTTGCCGCCTGAAGCGTGTCGCTGCGGACAACAAAGGAGATGTTAGCGCGTATATGCCAGCAGTGCCTGCGGCAAAAAATGGCAAGCGGATTGCACTGATTGGTGCTGGCCCGGCATCGCTGGCGGTTGCCCGAGACTTGTTGCCGTATGGGTACGAGGTGCACTTGTTCGAAAAGGACGCCAAGGGCGGTGGTTTTATGCGTTCGCAGATCCCCGCGTTTCGTCTGCCAGAAGAAGTCTTGGATGAAGAGGTCGAGCGCATTCTGGATATGGGGGTTGTGTGTCACTTCGGTGAAGAGATTAGCAGCATGAAGACGCTCATGGAGCAGGATTTTGATGCGTACTTTGTCGGCACGGGTGCGCCCCGTGGCCGCGATTTAGAACTGCTGGGTCGGCAGGATGTGGATGACTACATTCACATCGGCATTGATTGGCTGTCGAGCGTTGCGTTCGGCCACATAACTGAAATCAGCGGCAAGGTCATTGTCATGGGCGGCGGTAATACCGCGATGGACTGTTGTCGAACCTCGCTCCGATTGGGTGCAGAGTCGGTCAAGGTGGTGGTGCGCTCAGCATTCGAGGTGATGAAGGCCTCGGAGTGGGAAAAAGAAGACGCGATGCGTGAAGGTATTCCGATCATCAATAACCGCCCACCCAAAGAATTTGTGCATGAGAATGGCAAGCTCAAAGGCGTATTGTTCGAGCGTGTAGCGCCGGTACGCGGCGACGATGGCCGTTTACGTTACGAACCAACCGGTGAGCCTGATGAATTTATTGAGGCAGATCATGTGCTTATGGCGATTGGACAGGACAATCATTGCCCGTGGATTGAGCGAGATCTAGGGATCGAGTTCGACAAGTGGGATTGCCCAGTGCTCGACGAGGTCACTTTGCAGTCAGATAACCCCAAAATCTTTTTTGGTGGTGACAGTGCTTTTGGGCCAGAAAATATCATTTGGGCGTCGGCTCATGCTCATCGCGCGGCAATAAGCATTCACTTGCTCTGTCAGGGCAAGGATCTTAAAGCCGATCGACCACCCGAGGGCGTTAATCTGCTGTCCACGAAGATGGGTGTGCACGAATGGGCTTATGACGCGGAACATGACGCATCGGTGCGAAATTTAGTGCCCTTGGTCGAACACACTACCGCGTTGACCAACATTAAGGTTGAAGTCGAACTTGGATTTGACGAGGCTCTGGCCGCTCAGGAGGCACAACGTTGCCTTAACTGTGATGTTCAGACCGTATTTGCAGAGAAGCTCTGTATTGAATGTGATGCGTGTGTCGACATCTGTCCGATGGATTGCATTTCATTTGTCGCAAATGATGACGAGCCCGCGTTGCGGCAAACGCTCACGGCTCCGGCGCTCAACGCAGAGCAAGCGCTCTATGTATCGACTGATTTGCCAACCGGGCGCGTTATGGTGAAAGACGAAGATGTCTGTTTGCATTGTGGACTATGCGCTGAGCGATGCCCAACAAACGCATGGGATATGCAACGCTCTGTCGTGCATGTGCCACAATTGGGTTCGTTTGCATCATGAGTGGGAAAATGCCAATAAAGTACAACGATTTCGTTATCCGCTTCGCTAATGTGAACGGATCAGGCTCGGCCAGTGCTAACGGTATGTTCGCTAAAGCATTGTTTCGCATGGGTATTCCCGTTGCGACCCGAAACATTTTTCCGTCCAATATTCAGGGCTTGCCCACCTGGTTCGAGGTGCGAGTCAACGAACAGGGCTACCTCGGGCGGCGCGAGGGTGTGGACATCATGGTAGCGATGAATGCGGAGACATTAGTAGAAGATGTCGCCAGCGTGTCACCCGGTGGATATTTGCTATACGACAATTCAAAGCCGCTCGCGAAAACCCTGCGTCGTGATGATGTAAACGAAATTGGTATTCCAATAGCCACTATGATGCTGCCGGAATTTGCCGACCCGAAACAGCGTAGCTTGTTCAAAAACATCACGTATTTGGGGGCTTTGGCAGGTCTGCTGAACATCGAATTTGAGGTCATCACTGGCATGGTGGCTACGCAATATAAAGGCAAAGATGCGCTTATAGCGCCAAACATTCGCGCTTTGGAGATTGGTCGCGATTACGCGCTACGCTACTTACAGGCGCCGTTACCATTGCAGGTCAGGCGCTCCGACGCTGTTGGCGACCGCATTATGATGGACGGGAATGATGCCGCGGGCCTTGGGGCCGTTTTCGGGGGCGCGACGGTCTGCGCTTGGTACCCGATTACGCCCTCGACTTCAGTAGCTGAAAGCTTTGAAAACCATGCGAATCGTCTGCGTGTTGATAAAGCCAGTGGCCAAAAGAAATTCGCCATTATTCAGGTGGAGGATGAGTTGGCGGCCATTGGCGTAGTCATTGGTGCGGCCTGGAATGGATCTCGCGCGTTCACTGCGACGAGCGGCCCCGGTATCTCACTCATGTCTGAATTCTTGGGGTTGGCCTACTTTGCTGAGATCCCTGCTGTGGTTTGGGATATTCAGCGTTCTGGTCCGTCTACCGGCATGCCGACTCGTACCCAACAGGGCGACTTGATTGGTGCGGCGTATGCCTCCCATGGCGATACCAAGCATCCGCTGCTGTTTCCCTCGACGCCGAAGGAGTGCTTTGACTTTGCGACAGTGGCGCTCGATCTAGCCGACCGTGCACAGACGCCGATATTGGTTATGAGCGACCTAGAATTGGGGATGAACGATAATTTGAGCGAACCGCTGCAGTGGGATGATCAGGCTCGTTATGATCGCGGCAAGGTCCTCGACAGTGAGGCCCTGCAAAAGAGCGAAGTATTTGGCCGTTATCTGGATGTGGACGGCGATGGAATTGGCTATAGAACACTGCCAGGAACCCATCCTGAAAAAGGCGCGTTTTTTACTCGTGGCACTTCCCGAGACGAATTCGCCGCCTATACGGAGTCGCCAGAGGCTTATGAACGCAACATGCAGCGTTTAGAGCTAAAGTGGCAAACAATTCGCGGCTTGGTGCCTGCTGCGGAGATCGACGATCAAAAGCGCCGAGTCGGTGTGTTGTTTTACGGCACTACGGCATTGCCGATACCAGAAGCATTAGATCTCTTGCATGTAGACGGAATCGCACTGGACAGTTGCCGCGTCCGCGCTTTTCCCTTTGGCACGGAAGTGGAAGCGTTTGTGCAAGAGCATGATTTGGTATTCGTGGTAGAACAAAATCGTGATGCACAGATGCGGACGTTATTGATTAACGAATTGCAGACTGCGCCGGCGAAACTCGTACCCGTTCTCTACTACGCCGGTCTGTCTATTTCCGCTGACACGATCCATCAGCAGATCAATGAGTATTTTACCGCTAACAAGTTGTCTCGAATCTCGGAGGTGCAATCATGACCTTTGTGGCAAAGCCGAAAGTTCACCACCCAAATCTGCCTCTAAACGAGCTTGGACTAACGCGACGCGACTATGAGGGCTCGGTTTCGACACTGTGCGCAGGTTGTGGTCATGACTCCGTAAGTGCGGCAATTGTTCAGGCGTGTGCGGAACTATCGTTGCCGCCACACCGGTTTGCGAAGGTCTCGGGTATCGGCTGTTCGTCGAAGACTCCCAGTTATTTCTTGAACAAGAGTCATGGCTTCAATTCTGTCCATGGGCGCATGCCCAGCGTGATGACGGGGGCTAATTTGGCCAATCGAGAGTTGCTGGGTATCGGTGTATCTGGTGATGGCGACAGTGCGTCCATAGGATTGGGCCAATTTGCGCATATCGTGCGGCGGCGAATCAATATGCTGTATTTGGTGGATAACAATGGGACTTACGGTTTGACCAAGGGCCAGTTTTCAGCGACCAATGATAAGGGCTCAACCAGCAAGAAGGGCGCGCCTAACCTCTATGAGCCAATAGATTTAGTCAGCATGGCATTGCAGATCGGTGCTACCTTTGTGGCGCGCAGCTTTTCTGGTGATAAAGCCCAACTGGTGCCGCTGATTAAGGCTGCACTTATGCATAAGGGTATGGCTTTTATCGATGTGATTTCGCCGTGTGTTGCGTTCAATAATCACAACGGTTCCACCAAAAGCTATGAGTTTGTTCGAGAGCATACCCAAGAGCTGGTCAATGCGGATCTAATCATGACTCATCCTGAGGTCACGGTAGATTATGCGGAAGGCACCCGTGAAGACGTGTCGATGCCTGACGGCAGCACACTGCGCCTACACAAGCTAGACGCAGATTACGATGCCCATGATCGGGTGGGTGCTTTGAATTATGTTCAGAGGTCGCAGGAGCAGGGTGAAGTGGTTACTGGCCTACTGTATGTCGATCCTGACCCGCTTGAGTGTCACGATATCATGGGCACGGTTGATCAGCCGCTAAACGAGTTGAATGAGGCTCAGTTATGTCCTGGCAGCGTGGCGCTCGATGAGATAAACGCCAGTTACCGCTAATGCCGGCTGAAGATCGGGGTTACTATTGCGGCTGATGGCCGGAGAGTAGGGATCCTAGATTGGGCTCGATGATTTGGTTGTTGCTCGACGGTCGGTAATTCCTATAATGGCGCCGCATTAAAAACCGTTAGCTGATCGCCCAACCGCAAAACACTACGACTGAAAGAGGACACACTGTGGCATTACCCAGCCTTGATGATTACTTCCCCGATTGGAAAGAACGAGAAGCACTTGCTGAAGCAATGATTCCGCTGATAGGGAAACTTTATCGAAAAAATGTTGTCGTCTACTGCTATGGCCGAGCGCTTTACAACCAAAGCGTGACCCGATTAATGAAGGCCCACCGTTATGTTCGTCAACTTGCACAAAATGAATTATCGGAGTTCGAAACCTATCCCATTTTGGTGGCGATGAGCGAGATGGATCTCGGTCCATGTCATGTAGATGTCGGGAAAATGGCGTCCACGCTGATCGAAAGATCGATTAAAGATGAGGCCGAAATCAAACACTATGTGAACGAGCAATGCGCCAAGGTAATCGGTGTAGCGACTCCACCACTAGCCGCGCCTCAAGATATCGTGCTTTTTGGCTTTGGCCGCATTGGGCGCCTGTTAGCCCGCCTGTTGATCGAGAAGACCGGCGGTGGCACCCAGTTACGCCTGCGGGCGATCGTAGTGCGGCGAAGTGGTGCCAATGATATTGCTAAAAGGGCGGGATTGCTGCGTCGTGACTCGGTGCATGGAAGCTTCCAAGGCACCCTGCGGGTGGATGAGGAAAACGAATGCATCATAGCCAACGGTAATGTTATTCGGGTGATCTACGCTGAAGGACCAGACAAAGTTGACTACACTTCTTACGGCATCGACAACGCCATAATCATTGACAACACGGGTGCTTGGAGCGATGAAGAGGGATTGTCCCAACATTTGAAATCGAAGGGTGCGTCGCGAGTAATACTCACTGCGCCAGGCAAGGGGAGCATTAAAAATATCGTCGCCGGTATTAACCATCGTGACATCGAGCCTGAGGATGCCCTGTTAGCGGCGGCTAGCTGTACCACTAATGCCATCGTTCCAGTTTTGAAAGCGGTCAACGACCGTTTTGGTATTGTTAACGGGCACATGGAAACGGTGCATGCCTATACTAATGATCAAAATTTGATCGATAATTTCCACAAGAAGAACCGTCGTGGTCGTGGTGCGCCCTTAAACATGGTGATTACTGAAACAGGTGCGTCATCTGCTGTGACTAAGTTATTGCCGGAATTAGATGGCAAGCTCACAGGCAATGCCATTCGGGTGCCGACGCCAAATGTTTCTTTGGTGATACTAAATTTAACCCTTGATCAAACAACAGACGAAGAAGAAGTGAAAGAATTTCTTCGTACTTCGGCTTTGCACGGCAAACTGCAGCGCCAGATAGATTTCACTACCTCACCAGATATCGTTTCATCAGATTTGGTTGGTAATCGTCATGCTTGCATCGTCGATGGCGAAGCGATGATCGTGAAAGATAATCGGGTTGTCCTTTATGTTTGGTACGACAATGAATTTGGTTATTCCTGCCAAGTTGTCCGAGTTGTGCAAAAGATGGCCGGGATTTCGTATCCTCTGATTCCAGAAAATGCCGAAGACATGGGGTTTTAGTCGCCTCTTATGAAGGTTAGAACCCGCATCGCCCCATCCCCGACGGGCGATCCCCATGTTGGTACTGCGTATATGGCGTTGTTCAATTGGGTGTTTGCGCGACAGCACGACGGTGAGTTTATTCTGCGAATCGAGGATACGGATCAGGCTCGCAGTAACCTCGCGTCTGAACAAGCGATCTTCACGGCCTTGCGATGGCTGGGTTTAGATTGGGACGAGGGGCCAGATGCAGGGGGCGCTATGGGCCCTTACCGCCAAAGTGAGCGGAAGGCATTTTATCTGCAGCATATCCAGACGTTGATCGACAACGGCCACGCATTTCATTGCTTTTGCTCTAAAGAGCGCTTAGACACAGTGAGGGCAGAGCAACAAGCGGCAAAGCAAACCACGCGTTACGATGGACATTGCTTACACCTCAGTAAAGAAGAGGTTCAGGCGCGTCTCGCGGCAGGCGAAGAGCACGTAGTGCGAATGCGTGTTCCTGAAACAGGCGCTTGTACGTTTCGTGATCGATTGCGTGGTGAAATAACCATTCCGTACTCGCAAGTGGATATGCAAGTCTTGCTCAAGGCTGACGGGATGCCGACTTACCACCTTGCGGTGGTGGTCGATGACCATCATATGGAGATTACCCACATTCTGCGGGGAGAGGAGTGGCTCAATTCGGTACCGAAGCATCAGTTGTTATACAACTACTTTGACTGGCCGATGCCGGAATTGATCCATCTACCGCTGCTCCGTAATACCGATCAAAGTAAATTATCCAAGCGCAAAAATCCGACCAGCGTTACGTATTATCGAGACCAGGGTTACCTGCCGGAGGCGCTGTGTAATTATCTTGGCCTGATGGGTTGGTCGATGCCTAACGAACAGGAATTGTTCTCTTTGCAGGAAATGGTCAACGCGTTCGATGTGGATCGTATTTCCACCAGCGGGCCGATCTTTGATCAAGACAAATTAAAGTGGATGAATGGGCAATATCTTCGCTCGTTAGATACCACTGCCTATGCTCAGAGAGTGTCCGCATGGATGCTGAACGATGAACGCCTAGCTGCCCTGATTCCATTGGTGCAGCAGCGTGCAGAACGGCTTTCTGACTTAGTGCCGCTGGTTGACTATTTGATTGGTGCACGTAGGCCACTAGTGGAGGAGGACTTCGGGCATAATAAGCTAGAGCGAACTCAGGTGGTGATGGTGTTACACCACACGTTGGCGATGTTCGATCGCAAGCGAGAATGGCTGCGAGATGACCTATACGCGTCATGTAACGATCTTGCAGAGCAATGTGATATGAAACTCCGAGATTTCCTGTTTCCTTTGTTTATTGCGATCAGCGGCCGTGAGGTGTCTTTGCCATTATTTGATTCTTTGGTATTTCTGGGCGCTGACCTGAGCCGCGGGCGTTTGCGTGATGCATTGGAGGTGCTTAATGTCTCTGGTAAGGAGCGTAAGCGACTTGATAAAGCCGTTGAGCAATTGAATTTTTCTTAGCGCGACTGGCGGCGGCGATTGACAGGGTGTTAGTGCCTCCCTACCATGCGCGCAGTCTTGGGGCCATAGCTCAGCTGGGAGAGCGCGTGAATGGCATTCACGAGGTCGGGAGTTCGATCCTCCCTGGCTCCACCAATCCTACCTCTACGGCATTTGTCGACGGTGTTTTTGCCGCCTAATTTGTGTTTTCTCAGCAATGATATTGAAGGCTAGGGGGGGTAAAATCCCGCCAGCTAGTCATCAGACATGAATATCAATAGAGCAGGGTAGATATGAGCGCGCGAGAATATTTAGTGCCGGGTTGGAAGGAAGTTGATAACTGTTTGTGCAGAGATTTTGAGTTTGCAGATTTTTCCCGCGCTTTTGCCTTTATGACCCGCGTAGCGCTATTGGCGGAGCACTCGGAGCACCACCCTAACTGGGCAAACATATACAATAAAGTCAGCATACAGTTGACCACACATGATGCAGGCAACTCGGTTACGGGTAAGGATTACGGTTTAGCACTGGGTATCAATCAAATATTTGATGAGGCTTGAAAAAATGACTTTGATTTTGTGGTGGTGATAAAATTCATCTGACCGAGCCTTGTGCAGATTTTTTAATAAAGCGGAGGAGAAGAAACGCATGCCGAAAATTAAGTACATCGAACATAACGGCACTGAGCATGAAGTTGACGCAGAGATCGGAATTTCGGTGATGCAGGCGGCACTTAATGATCTTGTGCCTGGTATCGATGCGGATTGTGGCGGGGAATGTTCCTGTGCAACGTGTCATGTGATGGTCAAAGAAGAGTGGATGGCCAAAGCTGGCGCCCCCGATGCAGGCGAAGAGTCCATGCTCGATCTAAATCCTGAGCGACAAGCGAATTCGCGACTTTCATGCCAAATCACCGTTAGTGAAGATCTTGATGGCTTGGTGGTCGATCTTCCGGAGTTTCAATTCTAATGAGCGAAGTAGCCCCACTGAAAATGGTTGATTTCAATCCCCAAGACATTCCGCTGGAAGATTTTGATATCAGCCAACGCGAGTTGTGGGCGAAAGATCTCAAAATGGAATACTTCGCGCGTCTGCGAGACGAAGCGCCAGTACACTTTTGCAAAGACTCCGAGTTTGGGCCGTATTGGTCTCTGACGCGTTATGCTGACATTATGGAAGTCGATTCAAACTGGCAGGACTTTTCTTCTGAGCCAGCGATTACGATTATCGATCCGGAAGAAGACTTTCCGTTGCCCATGTTTATCGCGATGGATCCGCCGAAGCACGATGATCAGCGCAAAACCGTTCAGGGGGCAGTTGCTCCGGCAAATTTAAAAAATTTAGAAAGCACTATTCGGGGCCGAGTACAAAAGGTTTTAGATGAGCTGCCAGTCGGTGAGGAATTCGATTGGGTGGATCGAGTATCGATTGAACTCACAACCCAGATGCTGGCGACATTGTTCGATTTTCCGTTCGCAGATCGACGCAAATTAACGCGCTGGTCGGACGTCGCTACTGGCGGGCCGGAGACCGGCGTCGTGGAGACAGATGAGCAACGGCAAGAGGAACTCAGAGAGTGTCTGGAGTACTTCACGCGCTTGTGGCAGGAGCGGCAGGAGCAGGGGCTGGCGAATGATTTCATCTCTATGCTCGCTCACGGCGAGTCGACTAAAGATATGTCCCCTGAGGAATATTTAGGCAACCTCATTCTGTTGATTGTCGGTGGTAATGACACAACGCGGAACTCTATGACAGGTGGTGTACTGGCCTTGAATGAGAACCCCGGTGAGTATGCCAAGCTGCGCAATAATCCAGGCGTGATACCGAATATGGTTTCAGAGATCATCCGCTGGCAGACGCCGTTGGCGCATATGCGCAGAATTGCTAACCGTGACTACGAAATCAATGGCCAGACCATTAAGCAGGGCGACAAAGTCATTATGTGGTATCTGTCTGGCAACCGTGACGAGCGGGCTATTGAGAATCCCAACGAGTTCATTATTGATCGGTCGCGTGCACGTCAGCACCTTTCCTTTGGGTTCGGTCCCCATCGGTGCATGGGTAACCGTTTGGCAGAACTGCAGTTGCGGATTCTTTGGGAAGAGATTCAGCAGCGCTTCCATAAGATTGAAGTGGTCGGTGATGTTGAGCTGGTACCTTCAAACTTCGTCCATGGATACACAAAAATGCCGGTAGTAGTGCATCCGCTCTAGCGTAAGGCTCTACTTGCACTACGGGTAACGCCAGCGGCAGGTTGCACTTTTTTATTTTTGATCTTGATGCGGGGGGCAGAGAGTGACGCAACACAAGAGGCCGCATTGTGGTTCTTGGCGAATCTGGCTTGGTGGCCTAGCGCTTTGTTTGGTCAGTTCAGTCAGCCTCGCAACTGCTACGAGCGAACCTTTAGGCGATGCTTCTATTGAGCCGCTAAAACCGGAGACGATCTATGTTCAGCGGCTGGGACAACCGTCCCCCCATTGGCTGATCCTTAACGACCCAAACTTCTTGGGTAATATGGATTCGAAAATCTACCTTATTGATGCGGATCGCAATCACATGTTGGGTATGCTCGCGGCTGGTGGTTGGCGTAATGCCGTAGAGTACAGCTCGGACTTTTCCACTATTTATTCCCCAGAGACCTATTACTCCCGTACGACTCGTGGGCAACGTACAGATGTCTTGAGCTTCTACGACGTGGCGTCCTTGAGTCCGGTTGACGAGATTGAGATTCCAGCTAAGAGGGGTTCGGGTGCTGCGCATCGGTCTTATAGTGGTCGCAGCGACGACGGCCGTTTTGTCTATGTGTTCAACATGACGCCGGCCATGACGGTGACTGTGGTTGACGTAGTTGCGCGTAAGGTTACAGCGGAAATCGGCACCGATGGATGCGCTATGATTTACCCGAGCGGAAACTTTTCGTTTCTCAGCTTATGCGGTAATGGACGGATTCGACAGACCATTTTGAATCAGCAAGGCGTGCTGGAGGAAACCCGCTTTACCGATGTTTTCTTTGATCCACAACAAGATCCATTAACGGAAAAAGCAACCCGTTTAAATGGCGACTGGTACTTCGTTAGTTTCCATGGGGCTGTGCATCGAGTGGCAGCGTCAGACGCTGAGGTTAATCCAAGTGGGCGTTGGGCACTGCTCGACCAGTCGGAGTTAGCTGCGGGTTGGCGACCCGGTGGTGCGCACTTTTTAGCAAGTCATCGCTCGGGGGTTTTGTACGTGGGCATGAATCAGGCGGGTCCGGATTCACACAAACAGCCGGCCCAACAAGTTTGGATGATGAACGTCGACGATATGTCTAAGCGCCAAGTCATTGAACCGCCTGGGCCAGTCACTCAACTGGCCGTTTCCCAAGATACTCAGCCTTTGCTGGCGGCAGCCAGCGAAGGCCCCGAGATATACCTCTTTGATGCCCTCACGGGCATTCAGAAGCAAAGTCTTGCCGCACCGATCTTAGGAGCGGGTATTCTACAATTCGTTGATGTGCGCTAATGGCGTGGCTTGTTCTGTCGAGTGTCTTGCTCGCGATTTTTGTCCTCGCATTGAGCCTCGTGACTTTTTCGCTAGCGCGACAAATTGGAGTTCTGCATGAACGTACACAGCCTGTGGCAAGCGAACTGCGGACGGTAGCGGTTGAGGAAGGCGCGATGCTGGAAAAATTAGATGTACCGGCACATCAGTCGGTAGAGACCGTGAGCTTATTATTTGTCACGACAAGTTGCCCTGTCTGCCGGATGTTGCACGCGACATTCTCAGAGGCAAATCAACACAGCGGGGCATTTGCTGCCTACTGGGTGTTTGCTCGAGATACGCTCGAAGCGGTGACTGCATATGCTATCGAGCATGGAATCCCAACGGCGGGCCGGCTGGTTAAGCCCAGTTTGGCAGACCAATGTGCGATAACGAGCGCGCCGACATTAGTTCGACTGCAGCGCGATGGGCAGCGATGGCGTTTGCTGTTTCGGCGGACCATAGTCAGTTCCCAACAGTTGCAGACGCTATTGAATGGCTATGAGTTGGATGCCGACGCTGTTGGTCCAGATTACAGATTGGGTGTGCGAGCATGAGTCGATTTGATGATTGGATTGATCGAGCGACCCGCGGGATTGCTCAACGTTCCTCGCGGCGTCGATTTCTAGCGCGTTTTAGCGGCGCGCTTGTAGCGGCAACAGCCCTACCAGTATTGCCTGTCGGGCGCAGTCATGCGGCGGGTCCGCAGGCCGCAGAGGAAGGCGATCCGCTGACCTGCGACTATTGGCGACATTGCGCAATTGACGGTTACTTGTGTGGCTGCTGCGGTGGTTCTGTTAACTCGTGTCCGCCAGGTACTGAGATTTCGCCGGTGAGCTGGATCGGTACCTGCACGAACCCAGTGGACGGAATTGACTATGTGATCTCTTACAACGACTGCTGTGGTAAGTCTGGCTGTGGTCGGTGTTTCTGCAATACTAACGAAGGTGATAAGCCGATTTACATGCCGGCCAAGAGCAACGACATAAATTGGTGTCTCGGGACCAGCACTAACGCGTATCATTGTTCAACCGCGGTTGTTATAGGCGCTGCCTCTTAGCATAGCCCGTAGCAAGCGATCCTCGATTGGCCCGAACTAATCGCTCTGCGAAAGCATGTTGTTTTTGTCGGTGTTTTCATTCTCAGCGCGCTCGGGGCGTCGGTAGGGTTTTGTATTGTTTCTGATTCAGTCCGGAAGCAGAGTGGTATAGAGTGGTTTAAGAAGGATCCTCTGGGCGCCCGGTCTAGAGGCCTAGCAAAGTTAATTAAGGAGTAAGCGATGTCGCTTGTAGCTGTGATGGAAACCAATAAAGGTACGATTCGGTTAGACCTTTATGCGGATGAAACGCCTATGACGGTGGCGAATTTCGTCAATTTAGTCCAACGAGGTTTCTACGACGGTCTGTCTTTTCATCGAGTCATTGCAGATTTTATGATTCAGGGCGGATGTCCTTTAGGCACCGGAACCGGCGGACCGGGTTATCGATTTGGCGACGAATTCAATAGCACTTTGCGTCATGACGGGCCGGGTAAATTCTCTATGGCGAATGCCGGACCAGGAACCAATGGCTCACAGTTTTTTATTACTCATGTAGCCACGCCATGGCTGGATGATGCGCATACGATTTTTGGCGCGGTCCAAACGGACGCAGATCAGGACATCGTTAATGCGATCATTCAGGGTGATCATATTGTCGCGGTAACGATTGAAGGGGACTCGGCCGAACTTTTGGCGTCGGTCTCTGAAGTTCAGGAGTGGAACGCACAGCTCGACGCATAGCTGATTGGTAATGCCGCCGAGATAGGAGGGGTGCCTTGGAGGAACGGTTGCTGTTTGCAGATCTAAAGGTCTTAGACGTCGGAAGCTGGATTGCAGCGCCGGTCGCGACCACAATGCTTGCAGATTATGGGGCTCAGGTCATCAAAATTGAGGCCCCTGATCTCGGGGATGGATATCGTAATTTTGCGGAAATGCCTGGAACACCGGATGCAGATACCAATTACACCTGGCATATGGACAACCGCAACAAGCGCTCGATTAGCTTGAATCTCAAAAGCGAAGCTGGGCGCAGAATTCTGCGTCAATTGGTCGCCGAGTGCGATGTCTATGTGACGAATTTGCCGCAGCCGATGCGTCGGCAATGGCAATTAACCTTTGACGACTTAGCCGCCTTAAACCCTGCAATGATTTACGCTTCGCTGACGGCCTATGGCGAGAAAGGGCCAGAAGGTGACCGCGAAGGATTTGATCTAGTGGCTTATTGGTCTAGGTCGGGTTTGATGGACTTAGTGCATGCGCCTGGGGCGCCGCCGGGGCCCGCTGTTCCTGGGATGGGCGATCATCCTACGGCGGTGACCCTATACGCGGGTATCGTTACGGCATTGCTCAAGCGTGCGCAAACTGGCCAAGGTAGCCATGTCCACACTTCATTGATGGCAAATGGCGTATGGTCTGCATCATGTATTGCTCAAGGAGTATTCGCTGACGCCGATTTCAACAACTATTTTGCCAACCAATCGCGCCAATTTACGCGCCTGCTCTATGAGGCGAGTGATGGTCGGTGGCTGCAATTTTCCATGGTGCGCACGGACGATGAGGTTGATGCGTTATTTGTCGCGTTGGACCGACCGGATTTGCTTGTTAACCCGTGTTTCGCTTCAGCAGAGGCGCGGCTGGAAAATGGTGAGGCGCTGACAATTGAACTATCAAACGCGCTTGCTCAACGCTCTTCAAATGAGTGGATGACAGTGTTCGCCGAAGCCGGTGTTCCCGCGGCGTTAGTAGGTCAGGTGGCAGATCTGTGCAACGACCAGCAGGTGCTCGCCAACGCTATGGCTATTCCAGGGCCTAAAGGCAGTGGCATGGAGCGAATGATTAAGCATCCTATGAATATCGATGGCCTAGCGACGCGCGAGCATGTTCCGGCACCTGAACAGGGACAGCACACTAACGAGGTATTACAAGAGTTGGGTTACAGCCCACAAGAGGTCGTCAAGCTACGCAAAGACCGAGTCATCTGACCGCTATGCAGTCGTTAGCGAATGTGTATTTTTACAGTTCGGCTTGGTGGGTAGTGTTGATTTTTGTTTTTGCTCTCCTGCACAAGTTACGTGAGCGGACTGAGTTTATCAGTGCATTGGCAGGCTATCGGTTGGTCCCGGAGGGTGCTCTGCGCTACTGGTGGCTGCTGCCATTGTTGGAGTTTTCCGCAGTTTTAGAATTATTACTTTCAATCGGAGCCAGCCGGTGGTTAGCGCTGTCATTATTTGTGCTCTATGCAGTGGCTATTTCCATTAACCTTTTGCGCGGACGGCGTCATATCGATTGCGGTTGTGGTGGTGACGGTACAGCGATCGGGTGGGGATTGGTGGTGCGTAATGTCGTGCTTGCTGGACTTGCCTTACCGCAACAGATTCCCCCCGGTGATCTAATAGGCGTAGGCGTTGCACTAACCCTTTGCACGATAGCATTAGGCTGGTTGGGTTACGGAATTTTCAATCAACTCTTTGCAAACTCGGTGCAAGGATGACTGTGCCGCGCGATTGCATCGCTAAGATAAACGGGGTCATTTTGATAAAGAGTATTGTTGGGTGGATTTGACTAAAGATGTGTTGATTGCATCTCAAGCAGTGCTTTGGTTTGCTATCTTATTGTTGGCTGCTGCGGTGTTTGCGTTGAGCCGACAAGTGGCTCGATTGTTCGAGCGTATTCCGCCAGCAGGAGCGTTGAGTGTTAATGCGCTTTTAGTATCTGGTGAGCCGGCGCCGGTTATCGAGGTGAATGATATTTGGGGTCGGCCGACGGTTGTTGGCGGTTCCCAATCTGGCCTAAGTCTGCTGTTTTTCATCTCTCTAGACTGCCCGATTTGCAAGTCACTGGTTCCGGTTGTGAAGTCGGTGGCGTCTTCTGAACATGCAATATTGGTATTCGTCAGCGATGGCGGGGAATTGTTGGCGCATCGGCAATACGCTCAAGCGGCAGAGCTAGCGGAGTACAGCTACCTACATTCAGAAACCGTAGGTAGACGTTTTGCAGTGGGTAAGTTGCCCTATGCAGTATTACTTGATTCCGCGGGCATTATATTGAGTTTTGGGATAGTCAATAACCGCGAACACTTGGAGAGCTTATTTGTGGCCCATGACGTGGGTGTAGGCACGGTACAGGAATACGTAGCCCAGCGTTCAGAATAGCCGCACCCAAGGTTATATTTGCGTTGTATCAGCTGGATATGCTGTGACTTTTAAGTGTTGACAGCAGCGGATCTGCGCGCGTAAAACGTCGCAGTAGGGTGTCGCAGCCATACTCCAATAAGAGGAGTACGCTGCGCTATTACCGATAACAGTAGTGATTTGTTGTTGAGGAAGGCACTTGAGCAAAGGTGGTAATAAAAGCAAAAAGCCCAGCGTAGACAGCGCGCAGGACTCATCAGAAACGCTCGGAGCAGACGACGAATTCGATACGGAGGATCCGGACGACGAGGCCACACAGGAATCAGAGAGTGAAGAATCCGTTCCGGTAGATCTGGGAGAGCCGGATCTGGATGATGATGACGCGGAAGGCATAGAGGATGTGGAAAAGGAATCCCTTGCCAACCGTGGCGATGATGACTCAGCTGCGCGAACCGTTGCGATTCGCAGAGCTCTAGAAGAACGTAACGAACGCCGCCGCATGGCTGAGGACTTGGATTATCTGGACTTCGACGACTAGTCAGACACCGCCCTTACGCGATCTTGTATTAGTAGGCGGTGGCCATAGTCACGTGCACGTTCTGAAGCAACTGGGTATGCAGCCGATTCCCGGTGTGCGAGTTACGTTGATTTCTGAACAGCCTTTGGCGGCTTATTCAGGCATGCTGCCGGGCTGTGTGGCTGGTCAATACACTGAAGCGGATATCCACATCCAGCTCCTACCCCTTTGTGCGCATAGCGGCGCACGTTTCGTTCAAGGCACGGTATGTGGCTTAGACCTACCTGCACAGAAGGTTCGCTTTAATGATCGGCCACCTTTGCATTTTGATTTATTGTCTTTGAACTGCGGGGCGCAACCTATGGCATCGCCGCAACAGGGCATTGCCGTCAAACCGATCAGCCAGTTCTTGCCGGCATGGGATCGCGCAGTCGCTGAAATGCAGCGGGCCTCTGAGGGCGTGTCGAGAATTAGTATTGTAGGTGCTGGTGCCGGGGGCGTAGAGCTTGCCTTCGCCTGTCGTACGGCTCTACCTGAAAGTATCGGCATCACGCTATATGGCGAGAAGTTACTGAAAGAGCACAGTAAGGCAACTCGTCGGCATGTGCGTCGGTCGCTTCTTGAGCGCGGTATAGATCATATCCAAGAACGTTTTACACCAGCACAGGCTCAGGACGGTCACCCGGTATTTTGGGTGACTGACGTAAAAGCGCCGGCATGGGTCGCCGATTCAGGTCTGGAGTGCGACCCACTGGGGTTTGTCCGAGTGGATGAGCATTTACGTAGTGTGTCGCATCCGAAAGTATTTGCTGCCGGCGATATTGCACATTTATCCGGTCAAGAACGGCCCAAAGCTGGCGTGTATGCCGTGCGTGCGGGCAAGGTTTTGGCGAATAATCTCGCATCTGCGTCGCAAGAACTGCCAATGGTAGGGCGCAGGTGCCGCTACAGGGCACAGCGCGGCCACTTAAACCTGATTAATTGCGCCGACGGTACTGCTATCGCATCGCGCGGACGTTGGGCTGCGCGCGGCCGGATCTGGTGGCAGTTAAAAGACTACATCGACCGGGCCTTCATATCCCGATTCAACGATTTACCGGCAATGCCGGCCCCCGCCACTGTGGTTAGTGATGCACTGCAAGCAGAATTGCCGGATGAAGCAATGCGGTGTGGCGGATGCGGCGCTAAAGTGGCGGCAGAACCGCTCAGACGCGTGCTGGCGCGTTTACCTAAACAGCATGCGGCCTATGTCAGTCTAGGTATTGGTGATGACGCCGCACAGATTACAAATCAGGGCAGTCAAACGCTGCTCACGGTTGATGGATTTCGGGCCATGCTGGACGATCCATATATGTTTGGCCGGATAACTGCGCATCACAGCCTCAACGATATTTTTGCGATGGCGGCGCAGCCCACCGCAGCATTAGCCTTCGTCACTCTGCCGCTCATGGCTGCCCACATGATGGAAGAGGAGTTGTTTCAGGTTCTCAGCGGAGCAGTGGGGGTTCTCAATGAGGCTTCGGTACCCTTGGTGGGTGGCCACTCAGCCGAGGGTGCAGAATTAAGTTTGGCGCTGACTGTAACGGGCACTGCCCCGGCGCAAACCCTGACAAAGGGCGGCGCCCAACTTGGTGACAAAGTCATTTTAACCAAGGCGCTAGGTACTGGTGTTCTGCTAGCTGCAGCTATGCGAGGAGAGAGCGATAGCAATGGCTTCAGCGCATGTATTGAGTCAATGAATCAAAGCAACAGCGACGCCGTTGCCATTTTTCAAGGCTGCCAGGTGAGTGCGCTTACAGACGTTACCGGCTTTGGCTTGCTTGGTCATTTGGGTGAGATTCTGCGTGCCTCGAGCGTTGGGGCCCAAGTGAGCCTATCATCAACTCCGGTTTTGTCAGGTGCAGAAGCGGCGATGTTGGCGGGCGTCCGTAGCTCCCTCCATGCCGCGAACCGGCAGGTACTCGCGGATTACTCACTTGTTCAGTCACTGTCTGCTGATATTCGCCTTGGTGTGCTGGTAGATCCGCAAACTTCCGGCGGTTTATTGGCGACGGTTGCTGCTGCGAAGGCAGATGAGTGCATCCATGCTCTGCATCAGGCGGGCTATGGAAAGGCAGCCATCATTGGGCAAATAACGGCAACTGGAACTTCAGAAGTAACCGCTTAATCGAGGCTCAGTTGCTTAAAAGAAGTCGGCAATAGCGGGGCGAAATCGGTCCATGTCGACCAGGAAAGAGTCATGCCCTTGAATGCTGTCCAGAGCGCACATGCGAGTGTCGGCAACGAAGGGCCGCATTGCCTCAGCTAATTCCACCTGCTGGTGCAGTGGAAATAATGCATCACTCTTCACACCAACGATCAAAGCGGCCTCCAGTGAGAGGTGGGCGAAGCTTGCAGCGAGACTACCGCCATGATCTGCGGCGTCGAATAAATCCATTGCTCTGGATAAATAGAGGTAGCAATTTGCGTCAAAGGCGCCAATGAAACGTTCGGCATGATTTTGCAGATAAGATTCCACCTCGAAGTTGATGCCAAACAAATTGTCCGTGTCCGGAGAGTCGGAGCTTCGTTCTCGACCAAAACGCGCTTGCCATTCTTCGGCGGATCGGTAACTGATCATGCCCAACTTCCTTGCCAGTCGCATTCCATCAACCGGGCCATGCTGATCGGCCGGATAGTGCCCCTGCTGCCACAGGGGATCAGTGCGAATAATTTCCCGCTGTAGGGAGCGGAGTGCAATCGCATAAGGTTGGCTGCGGCTGCCAGAAGAAATAGACACTAGGCGACGACAACGATTGGGATGCATGAGTGCAAAAGAGAGTGCGGTCATGCCGCCCATTGAGGCCCCAATCACGGTATGAACCTGCGTTACATCAAGATGATCTAGTACGGCAATAGCGCTGTTGGCGATGTCTTCAACTGTGAGCACCGGAAAATCTAATCGATATAAAGCTTTAGATTTTGGGTTCTCACTCGCGGGGCCTGTTGAACCAAAGCAACTGCCTAAAGAATTGATACAGACCACAAAGTATCGATGCGTATCGATCGGTTTGTCGCGACCGATCATATCCTCCCACCAACCCGCGGAAGGGTCCATCGGGCTGGACGCGGCGTGGGCCGAAGGGGATAGGCCCGTGAAGAGCAATATGCAGTTGTCCCTTAGTGCGTTCGGCTCGCCCCAGGTTTCAAAAGCGAGGGTTGGCCGAGCCAACATTCCGCTTTTCATCGCAAAGTCATTATCTAACTGCAGATGTTGTCGGGCACTCATGCTATTCCTCAAATTGAGCGGGCAACGATAGGGAATTGCGAGGCATTGTGCCAGTAGGGCGAAGGTTAAAAAGCTTATTGGGGTTGGGTAGTGTCTGCCGAAAAAGCAGCGGCCACTTGCTCGGCATGGAGTAAAACCTCATCGATCAAAGCTAGGGCAGGAGCATCAAAATCGATGCCGAGAAATGCGGTTGTGGAAAGTTCTATAAATACTTCGAGCAGTTGCTCCTCACCATTAACCGCATTTAGATCATGGAACACCTTGCTGAAAAAATTAGCAGCCTCCGCTTGTTCGGTTTCCAACAGATGCGTAAGGAGGTCCCCCAGCTTGGGGAGTAGATCAGCTTTTACGGATTCCACTGCGCTCATCAGCTTACGTTGAATGAGGGCTGGTGAAGAGACTGTGAAGGCGAGCAGCTATGGGTATGATCCTGTGCAGAGAGGTAAGAATGAATCGAGTATTCGCGTTGGTAAATCCAATAGTCGTGGCCTTGGCGCAGTCATTTCTGCACGGACTGATCAGTCATCAGATCGTTGTATTGGAGTTTAAGGGCAGGCGCAGCGGTCGCGGCTATGCGCTCCCGGTGAGTTTTGTGCGTAACGACGGCGAGGTTTTTTGCATGACCGACCGCAAAGGGATCTGGTGGCGTAATTTGCAGGGTGCGGTCCCAGTGCAGCTTACGCTCGCTGGTCGAACCGTACAGGCGACAGCTTGCGTGGAAGTTGATGATGAGCAACAGATAGGCGCAGCGCTGCGATTGTTCTGCCTTCGCAGTCGTATCAGCGCCTTCTTTGCAGGCGTTAGTATCGAAAAAGATGGCGAGCCGAACAGTGCAGATCTCGCGCGTTCAGCGCGGCAACAAATTCTGATTAAGTTGTCGGTGGATGTGTAACAAATAGATTGACGCAGATGTTATGCATACGCTGCTCTATAGCGCCTAGGCTTTGCCGAAAGCCCCGGGTCCTCACCGAACAAATTCAATACTCTCAAAGACATCGCTAAGACCTAATACGCGGGTTGCGTCGATACGCCTGAATTGACTGCAAAATAAGCGCGTCTCTCGCACATTAAGTCGACTTTGACAGCGTCAAGTTGACTTTGGCCGCGCGGATTTTTGGTTTTGGAAAGTGCCACTACCGTTTGTTGAGACTCCTTGATGTTGGTTAACTCGATGGGAAATCGTCGGACTTGGCTGCGCGACTTTAGTAAACTTATGGTTCACGAATAGCTGATATAACAGCATAATCGTCCTGCGGCTGGGGCGATATTCGTCATTTTTTTGGAGCATCGACCGTATCGAATTGGTGTGAGGGTCGCTGAGTGGAAGCAGCCGATGGGTAGCGCAATAAGGTCAATTGATGAAAGCATTCGGTCCGCGGAAGCGGCTAGAGCAGCAGATTAGGGTATGGCTTGGTCGGGCGTATCGGCCGGCAGAGGTACATGATTTAGGTGCAACCATGTTTGGTGGCGACGGTTATGGCGCGTGGCCTTGCCTAGCAAATCGATTACACCAAGAAAGCGTGGTTTATTCTGTAGGTGTTGGATTTGATACCGGCTTTGACCAAGCGCTGATATCGCGCTTTGGTCTGGTAATACATGGATTTGACCCGACTCCGAGAGTAATAGAATGGCTGCAACAAAATCCTCAGCCGCTGGGCTTTGAGTTCCATCCGCTGGGTTTAGCTTGGATGGATGGAGAATTGTCTTTTGCCGCGCCCACCCGAGAAAACGCTGTTTCAGGCACCGTGGTACCCGCTGCAGTGGTGGATCAAGAAACGGTGTCTGTGCCGGTTTCGAGGCTGTCCACCGTCATGTCGGAACTAGGGCACGAGCGCTTGGACGTGCTGAAAATGGATATCGAGGGCGCTGAATACGCGGTATTAGACGACATGTTGCAGAGCGATATTATGCCAGACCAGCTGCTCGTGGAATTTCACCACGGCAAACGCCGCAAAGGGCGGTTCCGGGTGAGTGCTACGAGGCAGCGTGTCGACGCGTTGATTAGCCGGGGATACAAAGTCTTTTGGGCGAGTCAGAGCGGCCGTGAGCTTGCCTTGGCTCGATGCTAGTGCGGTCTCCTGTCAGTCGGCCATAAAAATTTCGCAGCGCGGCTGTTCGGCAAACGGGTCATTCCACTGCAAGCGTTCTAACACTAGGCTGCGGTTGAAGGCGTCGAAATGGTCGGTCATATAGTCCGCGACGGCCTGTTCAAACAAGCGCAGCCCCTCGAGGACGCTGGGTGCAGTGATTCGAATTTCTATGTCGAAGGGCTCGATGGGAAGCTCGTCAATGTCGAAGCCCCAGAGATCGCTCATGGAATACAGTACTGGATCAACAGGCCGTAATGCCAAGGTATCTGCGCTGACCAAGCCGCCCTCACTGGGGAGCCAGCGCCAAGGTTGATGCTGCATCGGTAACGCCTTTTTGATAAGTATTTGTCCAATATCTCATATTTTTTGCCCTTAAGAACAAGTGATGTCTAAGTAAAATTTGACTAAAAATTAGACATTGAGCGAGTCTTGTTCGAACATTTCGGTTTGAAGAATCGAGGATACCAGTGTCCACAGAAGCAACAACTGAGCCGCTTGATTTTGGCGGCGCGCAACCTCCATTGATCCCTTGGCTACCCACTCGTGAGACCGGTTGGGCAGTATTGCAGCAGTTTTTGCCTAAGGCAGGGCGGATCTATCAAGCTCACCGCAATGAAGATCATGGGCCGGAACAACATCATGGTGTGTCGCGTCTGTCGCCCTATCTGCGTCACCGCGTGATCTGCGAACACGAAGTGCTGGCGGCGGTACTGGCCCAGCATAGGCCCTCAGAAGCGTTTAAGTTCGTACAAGAAATATTTTGGCGCACCTATTGGAAGGGATGGCTTGAACATCGACCCTTGCTTTGGCAAGGCTATCAACAGGATCTGCGCGACGTCTTCGAGATGGTCGGCGACGACAAATGGCGTCGTGACCGCTACAACCGCGCGGTGGATGGGGAGACCGAGATCCAGCCGTTCAATGAGTGGGTAAAGGAATTGTGCGAAACAGGTTACCTGCACAATCACGCGCGGATGTGGTTTGCCAGCATTTGGATATTTACTCTCGGACTGCCCTGGCAGTTGGGTGCGGACTTTTTTCTCCGTCATTTGCTAGATGGGGACCCTGCATCCAATACGTTGGGATGGCGCTGGGTAGCGGGGCTGCATACCCAAGGCAAAACCTACTTAGCAACGGCGTCGAATATTCGCAAGTACGGTGCCGCGCGCGTGCATACGCACTGTGATCATGACAGTGGATTAGTGCGACTGGCCACGAGTGCCCAGCCTATTGAAGAAACGCTTTCGGCGATGGCATTGCAGAAGGCGCCATTGGAATTGCCCAAATCTTTCGCTGCTCCCAGTGATTCCCCTGACAGTATGGGTCTACTTTTGACAGATGATGATCTGACACTGGACTTGCCATTTCAGCCAGCAGGGGTAGTCGCATTACCGGCGTCATCGCGCAGTAATGTGGCCGCGACTTCGCCACTGGTTAACGCCTTTAGTAAGGGTGCGATTGCGGATGCGGTGCAGCGGGCAGATATCGCTCACGCATCAACTTTGCGTGCACCGAGTCTGGCTGCGGAAGGGTTGGACGAAGTAGTGCAATGGGTTGACGCCCATGGGTTCAAGGAACTGGTCCATGCTTACGCGCCCAGCGGTGATAATCGACAAACCATCTCTCAATTACACACGCTACTGGCCAATCGTGGGGTACGCCTTACAAGCTTCATGCGTGATTATGACCGTTTGGTTTGGCCTCACGCGCAGAAAGGTTTTTTCCAATTGGGTAAGCGCATTCCCGAATTTATTGCGGCCATGGAGTTGGCAGAACCGTTGGCAGAACAAAGAGCGTTCGATGATTGAAGGGTTAGACGCTGAGCGCTTCGAAACCGCCTGCGGCTGGTTTACAACGCTGCCGAACTATATGTTTGCGCCCGCATTGAGTGCTGGGCTACTGCGGTTTGCTTACCAACAGCCTGAGATTGAGCGTGTGGATCGGTCCGTGCGTGCAGTTTTAACGTATCAAGGCTCGCTGCTGGAGCCTTTGGCGGCCGATGAATTTGTCGGCCTGTGCGACAAATGTTACGCGGGCCACCCGCCACTTGAGATTAGAGAGTTCTTAGAACGCGAAAACACACATTGAGCATCAGCAACTAACTTATCGCGTTGGCGCGTAATAATGCTGTAACGTTAGAAACATAATCTCAAAAAAAGCTATGTGGAGTGCCTATGTCATTTTCGGTAAACCGGCGGCGCCTGATGCAAGGGGCTGGAGCGACCCTCGGTGCGCTCTCATTGCGTGGATTTGTTGTCGCCCAGAGCGAGGCCGCATATTTTACTCATGGCGTCGCTAGCGGCGATCCCTTGGCAGATCGGGTTATTTTATGGACTCGGATATTGCCGGGCTCAGGGCAAAACGAACGGATTGAAACGACTTGGCAGATGGCAGTAGATGCGGATTTTACATCTATTGTTGCGTCCGGGGTGGCGACTACCGATGCAGCCCGCGACTATACCGTGAAAGTCGATGCCACGGGCTTGCAGCCCGATACACGCTATTTTTATCGATTTGTTGCGCACGGTCTCAGCAGTTCCATCGGTCGAACTCGAACCCTGCCGAAGGGCGAGGTCGCGGCATTTCGGATCGGCGTTGCCTCTTGCTCTAACTATCCCCAAGGGTATTTCAACGCCTACCGGGATATGGCCCAGAGCAATTTGGATTTGGTCCTCCACCTTGGCGACTACATTTACGAGTACCCTGAAGGTGGTTACGCAAACCCCGTGGCGTTAGAAAAGTTGGGGCGTCATGTTGAGCCGTTGGGCGAAACCCTGACTCTTGAGGACTATCGAATGCGCTATGGGTTATATCGCACTGATGTTGACCTGCAATTGCTGCACCAGCGCCACCCATTCGTATGCGTTTGGGATGATCATGAACTGATGAATAACACTTGGCACAGTGGTGGCGAGAATCATAACCCGGGAGAGGGTGATTTTTTTCAGCGGATACGCGCTGCGCGACAGGTTTACGACGAATGGATGCCGATACGAACCCATGTTCAGGGCGATCAGGGGCCTATTTATAGATCATTTCAAATCGGACAGTTAGCCGACTTGATTATGCTGGATACGCGCTTACACGGTCGCGACAAAGGGCTTGAATACGCGACAGACCTGCCACTGCGCAGCCAGCTCTATGACATTTCTGAGCCAGACAATGTTCGGGCTATCTCTGAGCAGGACGCTGTGAAATTACCGGATACTGCGTTGCAGCGGATCAACGTGCCGTTTGATATGAAGCAGGGTAAGGCAAAGCCTATTCTTGATTACGATGTCATTAGTCAGCTCGAGGCAGACTCGCTGCCAGAGGGTTGGCAATACCTACCGGATATTGAGGGCTTTATTGACGGACCATTAAGCGCAAAAGAGCGAACCATTTTGGGCGACGATCAAGAGCAATGGCTGCGGCAGGCTTTGCAGCAGAGTCAACGTCGCGGCAGCACTTGGCAGATTATTGGGCAGCAGGTCCTTATGGGGCGTTTATTTATCCCGGCACTTAGTGATGAAGATTTGCAACTCGAAACCTTGTCGAAGAGCCGCGTCAGTCGACTTAAGCCTATGCAGGCTATGGCGGGGACAGGATTACCGTTTAATCTAGATGCTTGGGACGGTTATCCGCAGTGTAGAGCACGGGTTCAAGCAGACCTGCTTCGTTATGCGGCGAATCCGGTCATTCTTGCGGGCGATACGCACAGTTCGTGGGCTTTTGATTTGCATGACGATCAAAAAAATCGGGTCGGGGTAGAAGTAGGTACTCCCGGAATATCGAGTCCAGGTATGGATAGCTATCTGCCAGTGCAGCCAGATATCTTACAAGCCGCGTTTCTGGACAGTAGTCCAGAGCTCGTTGAAGTGGAAACACAAAACCGTGGCTGGGCTGAAGTTGAATTTACTCCGAAAAGCATGCGGACCCGATGGCACTATGTCAGTTCAGTATTGGATCGGAATTACGCCGTGACGACGTCCCAACCGCTGGTATGCAGGGCGGGCGAGCGGGCGTTTTCGAATACTTAGCAGTCAGTGCTGCTGGGCTAAACGAATGTGGCCCAGTCTTCAAGCGGTGCGCGGTCTGAGACCAGTTGGTTGACCGCCTTACTGTCGTCTTTGTAGCCGATCGCCATGCCGCAAAAAAGCATTAAGTTTGAATCCGCGCCAACGAAATCTGCAACAGCAGCTGGGCGATTTGCCCAAGCCTCCTGAGCGCAGGTCGACAGTCCGGCTTCTTCAGCTAAAAGCATAAAGGTCTGCAAGAACATGCCGAGATCCGACCACTGTGGCGGCCCCATCTGCCGATCGACAAAACAGAAGAATGCAGACGGGGCGTCAAAAAAAGCAAAATTGCGCGCTAGATGCGCAAAGCGGGCCGGTTTGTCCTCGCGACCGATGCCCAGCAGGGCATACATATCTTCGCCAACTTTAAAGCGTGAGTCGCGATAGGGCGAAGAGAGCTCTTTGGGATAAATTGCATACTCGGACGTTTCGCGCTCTGTGCGCTGGGCAAGATGCTGCAAAAACTCCGGCATGCTTTCACCGTTCAGCACAAAGACACGCCAAGGCTGCAGATTGCCGCCAGAGGGCGCTCGATTGGCCTTAGTGAGCAGCTCTTTCAACAGCCCCTCAGGGACCGGCTTATCCAGAAATGCGCGCACGGATTTCCTCGCAGCAACGGCCTCGCTTACGTGCATGTTTTTCTCTCCAGTAATGACATTAACGTTGCGCGAGGTGCTTGAGCCTCATGCCTGGCGATCAGCCCAGAACGTCGCTGTAGCTTTCCTCATTGAAGCCAACCAGTAATGTTTTGCCGACCACAGCAGTTGGTGCGCGCAAGTTACCGGTGCTGCCTAACATAGCGTCTATAGCCTCGTCAGAGGCGTTTTTGCCACCCTTAAATTCGGTCACTTTCTTGCCCTTGGCAACGGTCATTGAAGTGGCCTTAGACAGCAACGCTATGGCGTCCTCACGCTGCAGCTTACGACTCGCAGGAATGGTTTCCGCGATCGTTATTTTACGTGCTTCCAAAAACTTGGATGCTCGGGTGCAACTGGTTCAGCCGCCGCGAAAGTAATACCAATCTACGCTTTTTGTCATGCTCAGACCCTCGGTTAGTTGCATGAATAATACGATGACTCACTACGACCCGGCAATGCTAGGTCGCGGCCACGCTAAAATGGAATGTCGTCGTCGAAATCTTCCTCTGGCGGCGCTGGTGGCGGCGCGGAGGACGTTACCGCTGCCGCTGGGGCTGCATTCGCATTGGGCTGCCAGTTGTCCACTGCAGCGTACCACTTGCCGGAACGAGCTTCTTTGACATCGATATTAATCCACTCATCGCTTCGTGCGCTTAACCAGTTAAGCATTTCCTCTCGTTTAATGCTGATATTGGCTTTTATAAAGTCGGGCGCATTTGGATGCGGGGCTTTGGCAAATAAGCCATCGATGAATTCAATTTGATCTTGCATGGAGTTTCCGTTGTTTCAATGAATTTAGTCAGTCAGACCATTGGTCATAGCGCATTATTTCGTGCAATGGCTTACGCGTAACCGGGCCGAAGTTGCCGAGAGGATAGCCCACTGGAATCAAACAGTATGTAGCCATGGTCTCGGGCAGGCTTAAGACTTCGGCCACCGCCTGTTGGTCGACCAGTGCCAGTGTGGTCGGTGCCGCGCCAAGCTCCATGGCGCGTGCCGCCAGTAAGAGATTTTGAATACCTGGCCAAATCGATCCGTTAGCACCGGCGACCATGGCAGGTGTCGGCTTGGTGTTGAATTGCATACAAGCGATCACCAATGCGGGAATTTCGTGCATATGTTCTTTCTGCCATACCACCGCATCAACCATGCGTTTGCGCTTATCCGCAGATTGGTGCGACAGGCTGCCTGGGTTATCGACGAGCGGTGCAAGATAGCTTTCCACACCTTTACGATTGAGTTCAGCCAATTTGTCCTTAACCGCCGGATTGCGTACGACGATCCAACGTGCATTTTGCGTATTTGAGCCTGAAGGGGCCTGATTCGCCGCTTCAATTAATTTTTCAAGCATGGCTTGAGGTACCTCTCTACTGTCCAAACGACGCATCGCGCGACAGTTGTACATCGTCTCAAAGATCCCCATTTCCTCTGACATAACCGCTCCTAGTGTTAGCTGGGATAACTTAACGGCGTGAGGTTGGGGGGTCAATTGAGCTGTTAGGTTGAGGCTGTGCTTTGAGCAGTGTCCAGAGCGGCGGATGCTCTGGGCGCACATGGCGATAGCGCAGGTAGGATTATCGAGTGGGGTATTGACGCTGTTACCAAACCGACGTCGCGCTGTTTTATTGGGCGTTGTGTTTACACGCGTGGCTTGATTGCTCGATGCACACCTGTGGTAATGTTGAAGGACAAATTTCAAAGGGGACGATCTGTGCAACCTGTATGTTTGGTAATTGGTGCCGGAGCCGGAATTGGCGGTAATGTCGCGAAACGTTTTGCCAAGGAGGGTTTTCACGCCTGTCTTTGCCGTCGCAGCGATGAGGCCGGTTTGGCGCGCTTAGTGGAAGAGATTAAAGATGAGGGCGGTAACGCATCAGGCTATATCCTCAACGCCGTGGAAGAGGGCACGATCGAAGAACGTGCGATGGAGATAGAGCGCGACATCGGCCCAATTGAAGCAGTGATCTATAACTTAGGCGCGCAGATTGGCGACCGGAATTTACAGGCTACCAGCTACCGAGCTTTTGAAATGGGCTGGCGTCTGGCTACATTCGGTCTGTTTCGTACGGCCAGTGTGGTAACTGCGAAAATGGAAGAAAGAGGCAGAGGTACAATATTAGTAACGTCAGCGACGGCTGCGGTGCGCGGTAACAAAGGCCAACATTCTCACGCTGCAGCTATGGGCGGTCGGCGCATGTTGTGTCAGAGCCTTAACGCGGAATTTGGCCCTAAGGGGATTCACGTGGCGCATATCATTATTGATGGCGCTGTCGATGCCCCTGACACGTTAGGGAAGATGTTAGGGCCGGAGAAGTTTCAAGAACTGCGAGAAACCCGCGGTATGGAACATGACGGCTTGATGTTGCCGACCAAAATAGCGGACACCTATTATCATCTGCATCAACAGCATAGATCCGCTTGGAGCCACGAGGTCGATATGCGTTC